>Ga0307374_10000009_pt1 | contig 266046 bp, 226 predicted proteins | sample OX3MG_FD_202532 | JGI IMG/M metagenome (GOLD analysis project Ga0307374, IMG submission 202532) | Soil microbial communities from Risofladan, Vaasa, Finland - OX-3 | ecosystem: Environmental > Terrestrial > Soil > Coastal area > Acid sulfate soil | place: Finland: Risofladan, Vaasa...
GGCGTGGGAGGCGACGGCGGATGCCGTCGCCTCCCACGCCGCACACGCGGACGGCTTCGGCTTAGTGCGGCACGCCGTTGACCCGCGTGTGCGCGGGTAACGGCGCGGAGGGCGCGGCCGATGCGGCTGGCGCGAGCTTGGCCGCGCCGGCCGCGACCAGCGCGAGGGTTTCGTCGATCGCCGCGAGCAGCGTCGCCTTGCGCACCGGCTTGGCGATGTGCGTGTTGCAGCCCGCCTCGAAGGCGCGACGGATGTCATCGTCGAGCGTCGAGGCAGTGAGCGCCAGGATCGGCGTCGCGGGGCGTTGATGCGCGGTCTCCCAGGCACGGATGGTTCGCACCGCCGTGTAGCCGTCCATCACCGGCATCTGGATGTCCATCAGGACCAGGTCATAGCGGCCGAGGATGAATTTCTCGACTGCGACTTTGCCGTTTTCGGCGGTTTCGACCTGGTAAGGGAAGCGCTTGAAGTAAGCTGCGATCAGCAGACGATTGTCCGGCGAATCCTCGGCGAGCAGGATCCGCAAAGGCCGCGCGGCGGCTGTGGGCGCGGATTGCACGGGCGGCGGCGCGGTCAAGGCCGTGGCCGGGGTCGCGTCATCGCGACGAAGTTGCGTGGGCGCGGCCGCCTTCTTGAGGCTTTGCGCGGCGCGCGAAATCACCTCGAGCAGGTCGGAGCGGCGCACGGGCTTGAGCAGATGGTCCTGGAAGCCGAGACGGCGCACGCGCGCGAGCTTGGAGTTCAGATCGTCGGTGGTCAGCATCGGGATGATCATCGCCGCGCCGCAAGCGCATCCGTCCTTTGCCAGACGCTCGATCTGCTCGATTCCTGGCATCTGACAGTCGCCGAACACGAGGTCGAATGGCCGCCCGAAGCGTACCGCTTCGCCCAGGGCCGCGATCGTTTCCTGGACCGTGGCCGCCTCTTCAACCGTTGCGCCGCAATGGCCGAGGGTCTCGACGAAGATCCGCCGGTTGGTGGCGTTGCGATCGGCTACCAGGGCGCGCAGGCCGTGCAGGTCGTAGGTTGGGGCGGTTTCGCGCACAGTGTTGGATATCTCCAGCGGCAAGGTGAAATGAAACGTGCTGCCCTTGTCGAGCGCGCTTTCGACCCCGATCCGCCCGCCCATCAGCGTCACCAGCCGCGACGCGATCGCCAGGCCGAGTCCGCTGCCGCCGTACTTGCGCGTGTCGGAGGAGTCGGCCTGGGTAAAGCTGGAGAAGATCGCGCCGAGCTTGGCCGGCTCGATTCCGATCCCGGTGTCGGCGACCGAGAAGCACACGGCGCGGTCTTTGGCGATGACCGTCAGCTCGACAGCGCCGAGTTCGGTGAACTTGATCGCGTTGCCGAGCAGATTCAGCAGCACCTGCCGGAGCCTGAGCGGATCGCCCGACCGCCGCGGCGCTGTGCCGGGTGCGATCCGCGCCACCAGTTCCAGCCCCTTGCCATGCGCGCGCACGGCGAGCGTTTCGATGGTTTTTTCGACCAGGTCGCCGAGGTCGAATTCGGCCTCCTCCAGTTGCAGGTGGCCGCTCTCAATCCTGGCCAGGTCGAGGATATCGTCGAGCAGGGTGAGCAATGTGCCGCCGTTGAAGCGCATGATGTCTAGGTAGCGGCGCTGATCGGCGTCGAGGCTGGTTTCCGACAGTACTTCGGCCATGCCGAGGACGGCGTTCATCGGCGTGCGGATCTCGTGCGACATGCTGGAGAGGAACTCGGATTTGGCGCGCGAGGCGATCAGCGCCTGCTCGCGCGCCGCCACCAGTTCGTCCTGCGTGCGCTTGAGCGCGGCGATGTCGCGGGCCATCGCGATCACGCACGGTTCGCCGTCAAGCTCGACGGTCGAGCCCGAGAGCAGAAACGATGCGAGGGTGCCATCGCGATTGCGCACCTGGACTTCCATGTTGCGCAGGATGCCTTCGGTTTTCAGCTCGCGAAGAAAACGGCGGCCTTGCTCCTTGTCTCCCCACAGCGGAAGTTTGCCGTGGCGGGCGGTGAGCGCCTCTGCGCGAGTGTAGCCGGTGACCCGGGTGAACTCGCTGTTGACCTCGATGGTGCGGCCGTCGACCAGGCTGAAGATCATCATCGCGTCGCTGGTCGACTCGAAGATTTTGCGCAGCTTGGCCTCGCTGTCGGCGGTCCGCCGCTCGCTCTGCGCCAGCGCCTCGTAGCGCGTGGTCAGGCGGCTCCGATAGAGACCCGTCAGATGGGCCGCCAACTGAGCGATTGTGACGGCGGTCAGCATCCCCAGCCAGCGGAAGTAGAGGTAGGGATCGTGCACTGGTATCAGCACTTCGCCGACGGCGAAGGCGCCTAGCGCAAAAGCGTTCAGCGCCGCCTGCCAGCGTTCGCTCCATGGGATCAGGCAGCCGGTCCCGGTCGAAAAAAGCAGCGCCACGATGAACAACGGGACGTCCTCATGACGGACAACGTTGATCGCGGCTGTGACGCCGATCACCGTCCCGCACATTACCAGCACGGTTCCACGCCAATAGCGAACCAACCAGGCGTTAAAGCTGATACCGAACGCCAGACTGGCAACTCCGACGTTGAACAGATGCAAGCCAGCCGTCGCGGCCCGGAAGTGCGAGGAGGTTAGTTCGTCGAGGAGATATGCCGACTGAAAAACGACAATCACCGCCGCACTGAGACGGAGCATCAGCGCGCCCCACTGCTCGTTATTGATCGTCAGCAGCTCGGTCAGGCCAGCCGACGGCGTGGTCGGCGCGCCAGTCGCTGCGTGTGGCGTCGAACCGTTGCGCGAGCGCGGCCAACGCATTTCTGTGGCGAGTCCCATCGCGTGCGCCACCAGCAGTGTGGCGCAAGCAAAATGGAGCAAGAGCGATGCCCGGCCAGCGCGCTAGGCTAAGGACTGAATAGATGTGCAGAGGACGGCGATGTCCACGAATGATACACGCACAGTGTCACCAAAGTGACACTACGCTAAAAAACGAACAGCCGTTCCGTGCGCGAGGCAGCGCTCAAGGCGCGAGCACGAGTTCCTGCCGCGCCGCGTAGCCGTCGATTTCCAGCTCCAGCCCGATCACCGGCGGCCGCGCGTAATGCCATCGGATGCCACGATTCGCCGCCGCTCCCAGAGCCGGGAGCAGATCCGTCGCGAACAGCGGATGCAGGTCGTGAACGGTGTAGAGGTTCACCGCCGACGCCTCGCCCCATCCAAGCTCCATCTCGCTTAAAAGTCCGCCCAAGGCTTCGAGGATGCACGCGTTCTTGCGCCGCAGCCCCTCCAGCGAGATGTCGCCTGCCGCGACGACTTCTCTTTTTCCGCCTTCGCGTGAGGCCACTTCGGGCACGCCCGCGAGCACGAAGCCCGGCCGCGCCGCGCCCACTGCCGGCACCGTATAGTAGAAGCCGTAGATCGAGGGCTCGGCGACCGGACTCACGGCCGGCGCGACGTTGGTGCGTGCTACGGGGTTAAGTCCGTCGACCATCAGGCCCCAGGCCGTGAGGCGCTCGATATACGGGCGGTTGAACTCGTCGAAGCCGGTGGGGGTGAGCGCCGCGGCGATACGAAGTTCAATACCGCATACGGCGTTGATCGGGCGGCCGGCGTCGCGCATATGACGCTCGATAAGCCCGTAGCCGTCGGCCAGCCGGGCCAGCGGTTTGAAGGTCGCGTGGACAATCTCGAAACCGGGGTGGGCCAGGGCGCCGGACGAAAAGGGCGCGCCGTAGCCCCGGACGAATTTGTAATTTCCCTTGGCGTTGTCGAGCAGCATCGGTCGCGCTCCTTTTATGCTAGTGCGCCAACGGCGCACGGATTGTCACGTTAGTGCGCCAACGGCGCACGGATTCCCGCGCGGGGCCATTATCGCGCGCCGGCGGCGCCGGAGTGAAACGCAATCGCGTGATTCTCCGGCGGCTCCCGGGATTTTCCGAATCGAGCGCGAAGCCGGTCATCTGGAAAAATGGGGGCCGACTGCGATACATGAATAGGTAGGCCTTCGCGAACCGTGACGGCACTGCGGCTGTACCCGGACAACGACGGCGGCCAACAATACAGAGGAGAACGCCATGCACGTAGGCTACGGAGCAGCTTTCCAAAATCCCAACAACGCACATTCCGACGCCGAGGTTTACCGCAACGAATTGCGGTTTGCCGAGATGGCCGAGCCACTCGGATTCGATTCGGTCTGGTCGGTCGAGCATCACTTCGACGATTACACGATGTGCCCCGACGTGCTGCAGTTCCTGTCGTACATGGCGGGCAAGACCAAGCACGTGAAGCTGGGTTCGATGGTGGTGGTGCTGCCCTGGCACGATCCGATTCGGGTCGCCGAGCAGGCCTCGCTGCTCGACCATCTGTCCAACGGGCGCTTCATCCTGGGCCTCGGCCGCGGTCTTGCGCGAATCGAGTACGAGGGCTTCCGCCTGGATCAGAACGAGGGCCGCAATCTGTTCGTCGAGTATGCCGAACTGGTGCTCAACGCGCTGGAAAAAGGCTACATGGAAGGCGGCCGTCACACCAATCAGCCCCGGCGCGACATCCGGCCCTTCCCGGCGCGCTCGTTTCGCGGGCGCAGCTACGCCGCCGCGGTCTCACCCGAGTCGATGCCGATTATGGCGCGGCTCGGCGTCGGCGTGCTGGTGATTCCGCAGAAGCCGTGGGACGCGGTCAAGAAGGACTTCGAGGTCTACCACAAGGTGTGGCGCGAGGTTAACGGCACTGAGCCGCCGCGGCCGCTCTCGGGCGGATTCATCTTCGTCGACGAGGATCGCAGCCGCGCGCAAGAGCTGGGGATGAAGTACATCACCGACTACTACCACACGGCGATGAAGCACTATGAGATGACCTCGGAGAAATTCGGCCAGAACAAGAGCTACGAGTTCTACAGCGGGGTCAGCAAATATATCGCGCGCCATGGGATGGACAGCGCGGCCAAGGACTTTGCCGCGCTGATGCCCTTCGGAACCCCGGCCGAAGTGCTCGAGAAACTCAAGTTCATGCAGGAGACGATCGACAACAACGGCCTCCTGGGCAATTTCAGTTACGCCGGGATGCCGTTCGACGAGGCCGAGCGCAATATCAAGTGCTTCGCCACGCACGTGATGCCCGAGCTCAAGAAATGGAAAACCGCGCCGCTGCCGGAACCGGCGGAACTCAAGCTCCCGGCGGAGCCGGCTCGCGCCGCCTAGACTGCCACGATATTCATCTTCGATCTAAAAGCGGGGGGCGATTCATCGAATCGCCCCCCCCGTCCTTTTATTCAGCCGCTTTACCCCGGATTGGCATCCGCTGTGACAAAGTGCTACGGATGCCTCAGCTTACGCAATGCGCGGTGGCTCGCTATGGCAACCGGAGTAATGCGACGCGGAGGATTCCACGCGACATGGAAAATCCGAAAGCGATGCGGCGCGGGACGCGCTTCGGCTCGCTCGAGCACTACGAAAAGGGCGGCGTCGAGGTCATCAACGATGACCCGCGCAACTACGCCTTCTCGAATATCTTCGAGGTCGCCTCGAAGTCCGTGCCCTACGAAAAAGTCGCAGTCGGCAAGAACCTCAAGTACGTGCTCGAAGCGATACGGGCCCAGGGCACCTCGCCCTGGTATACCGCCTCGCACGACGAGTCGGCGATTATCATGGACGGCGAGGTCGAGATTCGGCTGATCAAGCTCGATACGCCGGCGGTGGCCGACGAGCACGAAGGGACCACGATGCTGGAGGGGACGCCCAGGGGCAAGCGGATGGGTTACATCGTGGCGCGGCGCGGCCATATGGCGCTGTTGCCCAAGGGTGCGGCGTACCAATTTCACGCGGCCAAGCCGGGCGTGATCCTGCTCCAGGGAGTGCTCGGCGATCTCACGCTCGAGCGCTGGCGCGACATCTGTCAAAAATAGCTACCGGGGCGCGATGAGGATGACCAGGAGGACTGAGTAATGGCGGCGACCAGACAGTCTGATAGCGCGGTCAATGATTTTGGCTATCGGAGTTTCGCGCTTGGCGGATTCAAGTTCGACCGCGACGAGTATTTCGCGCATATCGCGTGGCCGGGCGGCACGCATTCGATGCCGGTGGACCAGTTCCTGCGCGCGATGATCCGCGATCTGGCCTGGAGCTTCTTTTACGGCACCGTCAATTTCGACAGTGTCTTCGGCACCACCAATCATTACGGCAACGTCGACGTCTTCGCCGGGCTCTACAACAGCGGCTATCGCAAGCAGAACCGGCAGCAGGTCGAGAATTTCAAGAGCGACGACGTAAAGGCGATGTTCGAGGCGCTGCTCGAGGACTGGACCAACGAGGGCTTCGACCCGTTCGCCGCGCCGCAGGAGACCGGCAGCGCATTCGGCCCCAAGCACGGCAGCAACCGCAAGGCGATTACGCGCAAACGCCTGACCGCCAAGCGAATGGTCGGGATGAAAGACGACATCCCGCTGCGCTCCGACACGGGCGGTAATCCGGTCAACCGCCAACTCGCCGACGTTGCGCAGGACCAGCCCGAGGTGCACGCCGAGCCGGGTTTCGAGAACGAAGTCCACGCCTTCAATTTTTTCGGCTACGTGTCGCGCTCGGACGTGACGTGGAATCCGTCGGTGTGCGCGGCGGTCAAGGACAGTCTCATCTGCGCGACCACCGAGGAGTACATGCTGCCGGTCATCCACGGCAACGACCGCGTCGAGTGGTTCGTGCAGTTGAGCGACGAGATTCAATGGGACGTGAGCGACCGCGACACCGGCGAGCCGCGGGCCCGCGTGGTGATGAAGGCGGGCGACGTCTCCGCGATGCCGGCCGACATCCGCCATCAGGGTTATTCGCCCAAACGCTCGATCCTGCTGGTGTGGGAGAACAACGACGCCAGCTTGCCTGAGCTGTACGCGAGCAAGCGCCTGAAATCGAATCCGGTGGATTTCTAGTGTGGTGTCGCATTGATAACTTGCGTCCAGTAGCTGTCATCCTTCGACTGCGCGCGCGGACTCGCTTCGCCCAGGATGATCGGATTTAATCGGGAATCGGAAATAAAGAAATATGCAGTTGCAGAACAAGCTATTCATCGCGGGTGAGTTCGTCGAGGCCGAAGCGCGCGGCAGAATTGAAGTGTTCAATCCGCACGACAACTCGAAAATCGCCGACGTCGCCGAGGCCCGGCAGGCCGATATCGACAAGGCGGTTGCGGCCGCGGCCAAGGCGTTTCCCGCCTGGCGCGGACTCGCGGGGGCCGACCGCGGGCGGCTGTTGCTGAAGCTTGCCGACGCGATCGAGGCCAGGACCGAAGAGCTGGCGCACGTCGAATCGATCGACACCGGCCATCCGATCCGCGACACCCGGATGCTCGACGTGCCGCGGACGGCCGCGACTTTCCGCTACTTCGGGGGGATGGCGGACAAGCTCCAGGGGCGCCTGGTGCCGGTGGACCCGGGGTTTCTCAACTACGTCGAGCACGAGCCGCTGGGCGTGGTGGGACAGGTCGTGCCGTGGAACTTTCCGATCATGTTCACGAGCTGGAAGATGGGCCCGGCGCTGGCGGCGGGCAATTGTGTGGTGATGAAGCCGGCCGAGCTGACGCCGCTCAGCTCGCTCAAGGTGGCGGAGTTGATGCGCGAGGTTGGCTTTCCGCCCGGCGTAGTCAATATCCTGCCCGGCTATGGCAACGTCGCTGGCCAGTATCTCGCCGAGCATCCGCAGGTGCAGAAAATCGCGTTCACCGGTTCGACCGCGACCGGGCGCAGAATCGTGCAGGCCTCGTCGGGCAATCTCAAGCGGGTGCAACTCGAGCTCGGCGGCAAGGGCGCCAACATCGTGTTCGACGACGCCGACCTGGACGCGGCGCTCAACGGCAGCGCGTTCGCGATCTTTCATAACCAGGGCCAGGCCTGTATCGCGGGTTCGCGCCTGCTGCTGCACGAAAGCATCGCGGATAAATTTCTCGACCGTTTCTTGAAACTCGCGGCGTCGATCAAGCTCGGCAATCCGCTCGACCCGCAGACCGAGATGGGGCCGCTGACTTCGCTCGCGCATCGCGACCGCGTGCTCTCCTATTGCAAGGTCGCGTGCGAAGAGGGTGGCGAAATCCTGCTCGGCGGCAAGGCTCCCACCGACGCCGAACTGGCGAAGGGATGCTACGTGATGCCGACCGTGGTGCGCGCGCGGCCCAAGGATCGCGTTTGCCAGGAGGAGGTCTTCGGGCCGTTCGTGACGGTCACCACGTTCAAGCATGAAGACGAAGTCATCGCCGTCGCCAACGACAGCGTGTACGGCCTCGGCGGCGGGCTATGGACCAGCAACCTTTCGCGCGCGCATCGCGTGGCCCGGCAAATCATCACCGGGATGGTCTGGATAAATTGCTACAAGCGGGCCAATCCGGGGTCGCCGTTCGGCGGAGTGCGCAGCTCCGGCTACGGCCGCGACCTCGGTATCGAGTCGATGGAGGAATACACCAGTCCGAAGTCGGTGTGGGTCAACGTGGACGCGAAGCTTCCGGCGTACTATCAGCGTTGACGCGACTGCGATGGCGCTGATCCTCGAGCTTGCGGCGGCGATCGACGAATTCGTCCACGACGGCGACACGGTTGCGATGGAAGGGTTCACCCATCTGATTCCATCGGCCGCCGGCCACGAGATCATCCGCCAGCGGCGGCGCGACCTGACGCTGGTGCGGATGACGCCCGACCTCATCTACGATCAGCTCATCGGGATGGGATGCGCGCGCAAGCTGGTGTTTTCGTGGGGCGGCAATCCGGGCGTCGGCTCGCTGCATCGGCTGCGCGACGCGATCGAGCACGGATGGCCGCGCCCGCTTGAAATCGAAGAGCACAGCCACGCGGGAATGGCCACGGCCTACGCGGCGGGTGCGTCCAATCTTCCCTTCGGCGTCCTGCGCGGATACCTCGGGTCCGACCTGCTCAAGTACAATCCGCGGATAAAATTCATCGAGTGTCCGTTCACTGGCGAGCGGCTCGCCGCGGTACCCGCGATTCGCCCCGACGTCGCCGTGATCCACGCGCAGCAGGCGGATCGCAAAGGCAACGTCCTGCTGTGGGGCATCGTGGGAGTTCAGAAAGAGGTGGTGATGGCGGCGCGGCGCTCGATCGTCACGGTCGAAGAGATCGTCGACCGCCTCGAGCCGCGAGCGAACTCCGTGGTGCTGCCCGGATGGGTGGTCAGCGCGGTATGCGAAGTGCGGGGCGGCGCGTTTCCGTCCTACGCGCTGGGTTACTACCCTCGCGACAATTCCTTTTATCAGCGGTGGGACGAGATCGCGCGCGAGCGCCAGGGCTTTGCCGATTGGATCGAGCGCCACGTGATGGCGACCGCGGACTTCGCGGAGTTTCGGCGAAGCCTCGCCGCGGCGGGCGGCAAACGACCGCATCAGGTGGCCAGTGGCTGAGCCGCAATACAGCGCCGACGAGATGATGACGGTCGCGTCGTCGCGCATGCTGCGCAATGGAGCGGTGTGCTTCGTGGGCATCGGGTTGCCGAGCGCGGCGGCCAACCTGGCGCGGCTCACCCACGCTCCCGAGACAGTGCTGATTTACGAATCAGGCACGATCGGCGCAAAACCGGGCGTGCTGCCGCTCTCGATCGGTGACGGAGAGTTGGCCGAGACCGCCGACACCGTGGTCTCGATCGCGGAAATTTTCGCCTACTGGCTGCAGGGTTGCCGGGTGGATGTCGGCTTTTTGGGGGCCGCCCAGATCGATCGCTTTGCCAATCTCAACACCACCGTGGTCGGAGACTATCGTTCGCCTCAAGTGCGGCTGCCGGGAGCGGGCGGCGCGGCCGAGATCGCGTGCAGCGCGCACGAGGTGTTGATCATGTTGCGCCAGAGCAAGCGTGCCTTCGTCGCCAAACTCGATTTCGTTACGTCGGCCGGATACCTCGATGGCGGCGACAGCCGCGACAAACTCGGCATGCCCGGCCGCGGCCCCAGCGCGGTGATAACCGACCTCGGAATTCTCACGCCCGATCGGGAGACCAGGGAGCTTACGCTCACCAGCCTGCATCCCGGGGTCACGGCCGAACAGGCGATTGCGGCCACCGGATGGCCGCTCAAGGTCGCGGCGAATCTGGCGCATAGCGCGCCGCCGTCGGCCGCCGAGCTGGCGATGTTGCGCGATCTGAATGAGCGCACCGCGCGAGCGCACGCGGCGGACGTATGACATTGCGGCGAAACTCCTTATCGGCAAAGACGAGAGTGCGCGATGAAAACACTGACTGAAGGCGGTCTGACGGCGGCGGCGCTGGCGCGGCTTGCTAAAGCGCCCAACCCGCGGATGAAGGAGATCATGACTTCTCTCATCCGCCACCTGCACGGCTTCGTGCGCGAGAGCGGACTGACGCCCGCCGAATGGAAGACGGGAATCGAATTTCTGACCGACGTGGGCCACATCACCGACGACAAGCGCCAGGAGTTTATCCTGCTCTCCGACACGCTTGGCGTGAGCGCGATGGTGGACTTGGTGCGGCACTCGCGCCTCGGCGCGCACGGCACCGATTCGAGCCTGTTGGGGCCGTTCTATCGCGACGGCGCGCCGGAGCAGCCGCTCGGTGCCAGTATCGCGGGCGACACACCGGGAGAGGCGATTCTGCTGCGCGGGCAGGTGACGGACGCGCGTGGACGACCGCTCGCCGATGCGCTGCTGGACGTATGGCAAGCCGCGCCCAACGGCAAGTACGACATTCAGGACGATCAGCAGACGGGGATGAACCTGCGCGGGAAGTTCCGCACGGACGCCGAAGGTCGCTACGAGTTGCGCTCGGTCAAACCGAAAAGCTACCCCGTGCCGGACGACGGCCCGGTGGGAGTATTGCTTCGCGCGCAAGGACGCCATCCGTACCGTCCGGCACATATCCATTTCATAGTCACCGCCGATGGCTACGAGCCACTGATTACCGCACTGTATATTGCCGGGGATGCGTATATTGAATCAGACGCGGTATTCGGCGCCAAACAATCGCTAACCGTCGGCTACCATAAAGGCCGCGCGGCACACGGCCAGGGCGAACGGACGCCGGATGCGATCGAATTCGATTTCAAGCTTGCGGTAGCGGCGGGACAGACGCGCGCGCGACGACCCCGGCCGGCGCGGATAGCGCGGCCCGCGGGGCGGCGGTCCAGGCGGCTTCAATCGATTCGAGGGAATTAGGCAATTAGGCAATTAGGCAATTAGGAAGGACCGACAATGGCCGAAGCTTTCATCTGTGACGCGGTGCGGACGCCGATCGGACGCTACGGCGGGGCGCTGTCAGGGGTCAGGACCGATGACCTCGCGGCGATTCCGATAAGGACGCTCGTCGAGCGCAACGCCTCGATCGACTGGAGCCGCGTCAACGACGTGATCCTCGGCTGCGCCAACCAGGCCGGCGAAGATAATCGCAACGTCGCGCGCATGGCGGCGCTGCTGGCCGGGTTGCCAGTTGACGTGAGCGGCGTCACGGTCAATCGCCTGTGCGGTTCGGGGATGGAAGCGGTGGTGCAGGCGGCGCGGGCGATCAAGACCGGCGAGGCCAGCCTGATGATCGCGGGCGGCGTGGAGTGCATGTCGCGCGCGCCATTCGTGATGCCCAAGGCGAGCAGCGCTTTTTCGCGCAATGCGGAGATTTACGACACGACCATCGGATGGCGTTTTATCAATCCGCTAATGAAGAAGGTCTATGGCGTCGACTCGATGCCCGAGACCTCCGACAACGTCGCCGCGGAATTCGAGGTCTCGCGCGCCGATCAGGACGCGTTCGCGTATCGCAGCCAGATGCGGACCAAACGAGCGCAGGCCGCGGGCCGCTTGGCCGAAGAGATCGTGCCGGTCAAGATCGCAGGGCGGCGCGAAACCGTCACCGTGAGCATCGACGAGCATCCACGCCCCGAAACCACGCTCGAGGCATTGACCAGATTGCCGGCGTTGTTCGGCCCGTCAAGCTCGGTTACGGCGGGCAACGCTTCGGGTGTCAACGACGGCGCCGCGGCGCTCATCGTGGCTTCGGAAGCCGCGGTGAGGGAATACCGGTTGACGCCGCGCGCGCGCGTGGTTGGCGCCGCGAGCGCCGGCGTGCCGCCGCGCATAATGGGAATCGGGCCGGCGCCGGCCTCGCGCAAGGTGCTCGAGGTGACCCGCATCGCCCTTCGCGACATCGACGTGGTCGAACTCAACGAGGCATTCGCGGCGCAGTCGCTCGCGGTCCTGCGCCAGCTCGGACTTCCCGATGACGCCGAGCAGGTCAACTCCAACGGCGGCGCGATCGCGCTTGGCCATCCGCTGGGGATGAGCGGGGCGCGATTGGTGCTGACCGCGCTCCACGAGCTGGAGCATCGCAAGGCGCGTTATGCGCTGTGTACGATGTGCGTCGGGGTGGGGCAGGGGATCGCGTCGATAATCGAACGCGTCTGACATCGAAAAGGCGGCCGGTTTTACGAGAACTGATCCCGCGTGGAGATTCGGATATGGCTAGCGCATCACAAATCGACATTGAAAAGACCAAGAAGACTGCCGAGCACGTTTTCGGCATGCTGGGCGGTGCTTTGGTCTCGGCGATGATCTATCTTGGCGACCGGATGGGGCTGTATCGGGCATTGAATGGCGCGGGCGCGATGACCAGCGAAGAGCTGGCGCGCAAGACCGGACTGCACGAGCGGTGGATTCGCGAGTGGCTATATGGACAGGCCGCGGCCAACCTTATCGACTACAAGGGCGAAGCACGCTTTGAGCTGAGCCCCGAGAGCGCGCTGGTTCTGGCGAACGAGCACAGTCCCTTCTTCCTTGCCGGTGGATTTTGTGCGCTGCCCCAGCAGATGGCGGTGCTCAATCTGCTTCCCGAGTCGTTCAAGAGCGGTATGGGACTGACCTTCGACCAACTGGGCCCGGAAGTGAATCGCGGCGTCGAACGGCTGTTGGCTCCGTGGTTCCGCACCCAACTCGTGCCGAACGCGCTGCCGAAGCTCGACGGAGTCGTCGCCAAGCTGCAGGCCGGAGCAAAAGTCGCGGACGTCGGATGCGGCTCTGGAGTCGCGTTGATCGAAATGGCGAAGGCCTACCCGCGATCCAGCTTCCATGGCTACGATATAGCGAAGATTCCGCTCGCTCGCGCCTCGGAGAATGCAACGCAGGCGGGCGTCAAGAACATCGCTTTTCACAATGCCAGCGGCGATCCGCTGCCCGGCAATGCGAGCCACGATTTCATCACGACCTTCGATTGCCTCCACGATATGACGCGGCCCGACCTTGTGATGCAGGCGATCCGCCGGGCGATTAAGCCCGACGGCACCTGGCTAATCGCCGATCTTCACGGCCAACCGACCTTCGAGCAAAATCTCAAGGAAAATCCGCTTGCGCCGTTGATGTACGGGATCTCGGTTATCTGCTGCATGTCCTCGGCGCTGTCGGAACCAGGCGGCCTGGGCCTTGGCACGCTCGGATTTCCCGAGCCGGTCGCGCGCAAGATGACGGCGGAAGCCGGCTTCACGCGCTTCACAACGCGCGATTTCGAGAATCCGATCAACGCGTACTACGAGGTGCGTCCCTAACCATTGGTCTTTGCGCGGCCCGGAAACAAAGTTCGACGTGACTGAGTGGGCGAATAGTAACGGCGGGTGCACCGCGGCGTTCGTGTCCGGCTAAATCTCGTTGGCGCGCGCGATACGGCCCAGCCATTCGGCGCTCGGCTTGACCGTGCGGCGCTGCGTTTCACGATCGATCGCGATCAGGCCGAATTTCGGATGGTAGCCGAATAGCCATTCGAAGTTGTCAAACGCCGACCAGTAGAAGTACCCGCGCACGTCGATCTCGTCGCTGACGCATCGCGCAACAGCCGCCATCGCGCGCTTGACGAAGGCGATTCTTCGCGTGTCGTCGTCGGTAGCGACGCCGTTTTCGGTCACGATGACTGGCAACTGGGTATTGGCGCTCGCATAGCGAATGGTCGTCTCGAGCGCTTCGGGCCAGAATTCGTAGCCCATCTGCGTGAATTCGACTCCCGTTTCCGGGGGCAACATACCGTGTGGGCCGAACCGCTGGCGCGCGTAGCACTGCACGCCGACAAAGTCATCGTGCCGCGCCGCCTCGAGAAAAATATCTTCGGCGTCGTGACGGGCGCGGTCGCGAAGGTGCTCGCCGCCCGCCACCGCCTGCATGTCTCTCATCGCAAGCGTCATCCCAACCGGGAACTTGCCGGGGCCGGCGCGCAACGCCTGGACGCCGAGGCGATGGGCCTCCAGCAGCACGTCGCGCGATCGGGCGCGCACGCAAAACGGGAAACTTGAAAACATCTTCGGTTCGACGCCCAGTGCGCGCGCCGCGGCGGCTCGCATCGGCGAGCGCAGGATCGTCTCGTCGCTATGAAGGATTCCCGTCTGATGCAGATAAACTCCGAGGTTGAGTTCGTTGATGGTGCAGGCCACGTCGACCAGGTCGCCCAGGTGGCCCACCGCGCGTTCACAATAGCGCGCGAATAGCCGCGCAGTCTCGCGCGATTCCCATCCGCCGCGCGCGGCCAGCCATCGCGGCGACGTGAAATGATGCAGCGTCACTATCGCCTTGAGCCCATTTTGCCGGCAGGCCGCGAGCATCCGCCGATAGTGCTCCAGTTGCGCGAGCGAAAACTCACCTTCCTCGGGTTCGATGCGCGCCCATTCGATCGAGAATCGGTACGCGTTGAAGCCGAGCGCCGCGAGCAGCGCCATATCGTCCGCGTAACGATGGTAGTGATCGCAGGCGTCGCCCGAGGATTCGGTATAGATGGTGCTGTCGAGGTGCTCGAGGAGCCACGAATCGCAGTTTACATTGCCACCCTCGACCTGATGCGCCGCCGTCGCCGTGCCCCAGAGAAACCCGCTCGGAAATTTCATCGTCGTGGCGCCCTCCCAAACGCCTTCATATCAGGCCAGCGCCTGGATTGCAGCGGGTGCGGATTCGCCGCGTGTCGCGGCGATGAGCGCCTCGAGCAGATCGGGGATTTCGAACACGGCGCGGTTGTTGAGCGCGCTGGCGCGAGAGCGAAAGTGCGCGAGGCGTTGCGAGTCGAGCATCTGCCGGATTGCGGCCACGACTTCGTTGAACGAGCGCACCACCACTCCCAACTGATGCCGCTCGATCCACTCGGTATTGTAACGCTCCTGTACCATGGTACGGGCGTTGCGTTCGACGATCACCGGCAGGCCCATCACCAGTGCCTCGCTGACGCTGCCGGGGCCGGGCTTGCCGACGAAGTAGTCACACGATTGCATCAGCCGCGCGACGTCTCGTGTGAAGCCTTCGATGCGACACGGAAACGGCAGCTTCATTGCTAAAAGCTGCTCGTGCAGCCGCTGATTGTGGCCACACAAAAAGATCAGCTGGGTCTTCACCGCCGCCTCGGCCACGCGCCGCGCAATAGCCAGCATGCGGCGCGAGCCGAATCCTCCGAACATCACCAGGCCGGTCGGGAGATCGGGGCGCAATCCGAGCCGGCGGCGTTCCTGTTCGCGGCTGTTATCCAGTCGGCGGTAAAACTCGGGCCTTACGATCATCCCTGACGTGCGGAGCACGCGTTCGGACGGATAGCCCATCGCCTTCGCCTGTTCTGCCGCCTTTGCGGTGCCGCAGATCAGATATTGCGCCTGGCGCTCGATCCAGAAATGAGGCGGACAGTCGGCGAGATCGGTAAGGATTGTGACCATCGGCGTTGCCGGCCGATTGCGCTCGCAGTCCGCGAGGCGCAGGCCTTCGAAGATCGCACGGTTGAAATTGGGTATCAGCGAAACAACCAGGCCGGGCTGCTGCTTTTGCCAATAGCGGGACAGCAGCTCCACATTACGCGGATGCATTCGTCGAATCAGGAATTGGATCGCGCGAAGCATCGGCCCGGTCCCGATAGTCAGTCCATACTTGAGCATCCGGTTGTACAGATCCTCGACCCGAACTCCGGTCAGGCGATGGAAGACGTCGATCGGTTCCAGTATGTCGCGCAGGTTCACCATCCGGATTTGCCAACCGCGCTGTTGCTGGTCGGTCAGGGCCTTGAGAGCTGATGCGGAGGCGCGATGGCCTCCGCCGGCATCGAAAAAGATCAAGTCTATCTGTGCATCGTGCCCCACCGCGGGCAAAGCGCGCACGAGGGTCATGACAGTGACGCTCCAGCGGCCGGCTCGCATGGGGCGCGGCGGCCCCGCGTGCGATCCCATAGCAGCAGCGCGAGTACCCCGTTTCGATCTTCCACCACCGCGGTGCAACTGTTCACCCAGTCGCCGTCATTGATGTACCAGATGGATCCGATCAGGCGCTGCTCGGGGCGATGAACGTGACCGCAGATCACGCCGTCGGCCTTGTGGCGCCGTGCGGTTTCGGACACCGCGCGATCGCTGAAATCGGTCGGGTGTTCGACCGCCCGCTTGACTCCTCCTTTGAGATAAGAGGACAGCAGACCCTTGTGCTCGCGCCGCCGCGTGCCGTCGCCGTTGTACCAGCGGTCGATGCGCATCGCGGTCAGATAGGCCTGGCTACCCATCCTCAGGAACCAGCGATTGGGGTTGAGCGACCCGTCGAACTGATGGCCGTGGATTACGAGCATCCGGCGTCCGTCGGCCGTCTGATGAATCAACTCGTTCAGAACAGTTATTGGACCAAAAAACGATTGCACGAGGTCGGCGCTCAACTCGTCATGGTTGCCGGGCAGAAACACGACCCGAGAGCCGCGCCGATGCCATGCCGCGATCTCTTCGACCACCGCGGTTTGCGCCGGGCTCCAGTACCATGAGGGACCGAGCACCCAGCCGTCGACGATGTCACCGACCAGATAGAGATTGTCAGCCTGATGATGGCGCAGAAAGTCGTAAAGAGCCCCGGCCTTGCAGCGCGGCGTGCCGAGATGCAGGTCGGAAATCCAGATCGAGCGGTAATAGTTGGTTGTCGCCGCCGGTGGCGCGGCGACGCGGGTGAGCCATTCGGCCCACCCTGACGATGCGAAGCGGTCTAACCCGACCCCTTCCATCGGGGATCCGCCTCGACGATCGATTGGCTTCTAAAATACACATTATTGTCAGTATGGGATCGAAGAGACGAAATCGATAGTATATCTTGACGATCTGAATAAGAGACTATTATGTGAGTATGAAACCGATGAGACCCTTTTAAATTGATCGCGGAGCTGAAATCCGGGTCGGTTTGGTAAATTGTCGCGCTGACGCCTACGGTTCTGGTGGGAGAGCGACGGGAAGATGCCAGCCGCGCCAAAGGCTCACCATCCGCAGGGCAAAGGTTGCGATGGCGCCGACGATGTTGGTCGGAATGATCCAGAGATGGCCGCGGTCGCCGGCAATTACGATGATCGCGCCGAGCAAAGATGCCAGCGCATAGATTTCACCACGCAGGATCATCGGGACTTCGAGCGCCAGAACGTCGCGCAATACTCCGCCGCCGACTCCGGTCAGCATCCCCAACAGGGCCGCGGGCATCTCACCGAGTCCCGCGTTCAAGGCGGCGCTCGTGCCGGTGACGGTGAACAACCCGAGCCCCACCGCATCGAAGAGCTTGACGAATGCGCTCCACGACTCAACCCGCCGGTACTGCACGAACACCAGCATCCCCGCGGCGACGGCGACCGCCACATAGCGCCAGTCAGTCAGCGTATTTGGCGGAGTATGCCCGAGCAGAAGGTCCCGCATGATCCCGCCGCCAAGCGCAGCCGCGACGGCAAGCACCAGGACGCCGAACAAATCGAGCCGTTTGCGCACGGCGAGGACTCCTCCGCTCAGACCAAAAATGAAGGTCCCGAGCAGGTTGAGAATCACCAGCCACGCAATCTTCTGATCCATGGCGTTGACCAGCGCGTTTAGCGGCTCGCGAAGCGCAATGGCAGGTCCTGCGCGTCAGCGGGCGAAATGCACTTCGATCCAGGCCGCGAAGGCTTCCATGAAGCTTTTCAGGAACTTTCGCGTGCCCTCATTCGTAAGATTTCCTTCCTTGTCGAACAGCGCCGCTGCGCCTCCGATATAAGCCTCCGGCTGCGGCATCGCGGGAACGTTCAGAAATACAAGCGATTGGCGCAAGTGATGATTGGCGCCGAAACCACCGATTGCACCCGGCGAGACGCTGACCACGGCCCCGGGCTTTCGATCCCAGGCGCTATGTCCGTAGGGGCGTGAGCCCACGTCGAGCGCGTTTTTCAGCACGCCCGGAACCGATCGGTTGTATTCCGGCGTAACGAACAGGATCGCGTCGGCTGCCTTGACCTTCACGCGAAACGCCACCCACGGCGCGGGCGGGGTATCGTCGAGATCCTGATTATAGAGCGGGAGATCGCCAATCTCGATGATTTCGAGTTGAAGCTCCGCGGGCGCAAGCGCCGTCAGGGCTTTGGCGGTCATGCGATTGAATGAGCCTTTGCGCAGGCTGCCGACCAGTACGGCTACTTTTCGTGTGGTGCTCATTGCGCGTTCTCCCTGTTCGTGTTTTGCAAAGTGATGAGTGAGGCCGCGGCTCCTATCGCAGCAGCGCTAGCACGCCGTCCCGGTTCTTCGCCACTGTACGCCACCGCGCGCCACCGCGGCCGGGCGATGCGGGACGTTGAACCTTGGAATTTCGTGACTGAGTGATGATACCTTGGCGGCGCAAGAGGCAGCAAAAATCACAAGGCGGCATATCCGATGAAAAGCATCAAGGTGAACTATGGCGTCCGCTGCGCAGGAGAACCGGCAAAGGGCCACAATCGCTGGCACTGCGATATTCCGCCCGCGGTAGAAGCCGAACTGGGCGAGGAGGTCGAGCTCGAGACCAGGGATGCGCTCGACGGCCAGATCACCGCGTCGACCGCCGCCGCAGATCTGCTCAAGGTCGACATGAGCGTGGTGCATCCGCTCACCGGGCCGGTATTCGTGAAAGGGGCCGAGCCGGGCGACCTGCTCGAAGTGGATATCCGCGAGCTCAAACCCGCCAAGTGGGGTTTCACGATCCAGATGCCGGGTTTCGGCTTCCTGCGCGACGAATTTCCCGACCCCTTTATCGTGAAGTGGAAAATCGCCGACGGGTGGGCGACCTCGGCCGAACTTCCCGGAGTGCGCGTGCGTGACGGCTCCTTCATGGGCACGATCGGCGTTGCGCCGTCGCAGGAATTGCGGAGCGAGATGCTGCGGCGCGAAGAGGCTCTGCGCGCGCGCGGCGGCTTTGTTCTGCCGCCGGAGGCGGCAGGCGCGGTGCCGGCGGGCGAGCCGATCGCTTCGGAGGGGCTGCGCACGATTCCGCCGCGCGAGAATGGCGGCAATCTCGACATCAAGCAATTGAGCGCGGGCGCGCGTCTGTTGCTGCCGGTGTTCGTGCCGGGCGCCCTGTTTTCGGTCGGCGACGCGCACTTTGCGCAGGGCGACGGCGAATCCTGCGGTACCGCGGTCGAGATGTGCGCGTCGGTGCTGGTTAGATTCGCGCTGCGCAAGGGCGAAGCGGCGCGCCACAAAATCCGGTTCCCGCGCTTCGAGCGCGACGACTATTTCGTGCCGCCCGAACTGGCCGCGCCGAAGCGGTTTCTTGCCACCACCGGGATGTGCATACGCGACGGCGTCAACGAATCGGAAAACGCGACCATGGCGGCGCATCACGCGCTGATGAATATGATCGCCCTGCTGATGGAGCGTGGCTGGAGCCGTCAGCAGGCCTACGCTATTTGCAGCGTGGCGGTGGACTTGCGTCTGAGTGAGCTGGTCGACGTGCCCAACTTCGTGGTCTCGGCGCTGCTGCCGCTCGCGATTTTCGATAAGTAGCCGAGCTGTCCTACCGGCGAATCAAAGAGAGGGCGCGTGGAATATCGCAACATGGGCAAGGCGGGATCACTCGAGTCTCAGGTTACCTGTAGACCGTCAACTCGGGCGATGCGCCGGGCGCCTGGAAGGCCAAACAGTTCAGGGTATTCTCCGCTCTTTCTGCCGATCTCCAACCATTTCTCAATCCGTTTGCTCGCGTTAGAGTCCGCGACAAATAGAGAGACAGAGATCACCTTGCTTCTACCGTCTTCAAACAATCGCACGGCCCACTTATTGTCGTTGCTCGGAACCGGCCGGTTTTCCCGCGGCCAAATTCGGCCGTTTACTTCAACCGCGAGCCACAGGCCTATTCCGGGTTGCAGGCCAGTGACTATGCCGGAGCACAGAAAAGTTTTGGCGACTGACTGGTTCGAGGATGGCTCATCTATGGTGCCGGTAACCTTATCGTATTCGTCATTCCGAACCGCGGCAGGACGTGTGAGTAGCCAAGTAGTTACTGACCCAAGGATGGATCCGACCACGCCTATCAACGCCGCCCATGTCCCGTCACTAATAAATGGCATGATGCCACATCCGCTCCGAAGTGTTCATTTCGACAGTTAAAGAAACAGGCAATTCTTTGCGCCATGCGAGTCGGATTGCAACCAGCGGCAGCTTCCTGCCACCATCCGAGCGGCAGGAGCGCTGAGACCACGAGTCGATCTTGGGCAAGTAGTCTGAGTTTTCCGGCCAGCGAAAAAGAGAGGCACCGTGGAATATCGCAACATGGGCAAGTCCGGGCTCAAGGTGTCGGCCGTGGGCCTCGGCTGCAACAATTTCGCAATCAAGTGCGACGCCGAACAGACCAAGGCGATCGTGAGTCGCGCGCTGGACGAGGGCGTCACGCTCTTCGACACCGCCGACATCTATGGCAACCGCGGCGGCTCGGAAGAATTGTTGGGCAAGGCGCTGGGCAAACACCGCCGCGAAGTTGTCGTGGCGAGCAAGTTCGGGATGTCGATGGGCGAGGGGCCCTACCTGCACGGCGCGTCGCGCCGCTACGTGATGGCCGCCGCCGAGGATAGCCTCCGGCGCCTGAACACGGATTACATCGATCTCTACCAGCTGCACACGCCTGACGCCGACACTACGCAGGAAGAGACGCTGGAGGCGCTGGCCGATCTGGTTCACGCCGGTAAAGTCCGTTACCTCGGATGCAGCAACTTTGCCGCATGGCAACTAGCCGAGGCGCTGGGGATATCGCGCGCCCGCGGCCTTCCGGTCTATATCTCCGCGCAAAACGAATACAGCCTGCTCGACCGCCATATCGAACGCGAACTGATTCCCGCCTGTCGCCACTTCGGCGTCGGTATTCTGCCGTTTTTTCCACTGGCGAGCGGCTTTCTGACCGGCAAGTACCGGCGCGGCACGGAGCCGCCCAAGGGCACCCGGATGGCGCTGATGGAGCGGATCGCGACGCGAACGCTGACCGCGCCGAACTTCGATTTGCTGGAGAAGCTCGAGCATTTCGCGCGCGAGCGCGGCCATACGCTGCTCGAGCTCGCGGTCGGATGGCTGGTGTCGGAACCACAGAACTCAAGCGTGATCTGTGGCGCCACCACACCCGAGCAGGTGAGCCAGAACGTCAAGGCGGGAGCATGGAGGCTGAGTGCGGAGGAGCGCGAGGCGGTAGACAAGCTGACGCATCGCTAAGCGCGCCGCGCCGTCGCGCTGCCATGGCGCCAGGGCGCTGGCGGTCAGATTCGCGGGCCAAGGCGGGCGCGGATAGCGTCGGCGATGCTGTCCGGAGTCCCCGAGATATCTACGACGATCGCATCCGTCGGCTCCTCCAGCGTATCGAATTGGCTCTGCAGCAGCCGCCGGTCGAAGAAGTGGCCGGCGCGTTGCGCCAGGCGCTCGGCGATCAGCGCTGGCGATCCTTTCAGATACACCAGCTTGACCTGTGCGGCGTCGACGATCAGCAGATCCCGGTATGCTTGCTTGAGCGCCGAGCACGCGATCACCGCGCATCGGTTTTCAGCAAGGCATCGCTGCACGAGGTCTCTCACGGCGTGCAGCCACGGCAATCGATCTTCGTCGCTGAGCGCGATGCCGCGGCTCATCTTTTCCCGGTTTTGCGGTGGATGAAGATCGTCGGCGTCGTGAAATTCGCATCCATGCCGCGCGGCCAGGATGCGACCGATCGTGGTTTTCCCCGAGCCCGCCACTCCGATAAGGATTATGACCATCGGCTCTAGATCTCGGCCACATCTCAGATAGTGTCAACGCCGGGCGCCCTCATCTTCGCGCGCAACGAACCTGCGCGAGACTCACTGTGTAAGCGCCCGTTGCGGGCGAACTCATTGACAAGTGCCGATACCTCCGCAACCGCGCACCTTCACAACCGTCGAGCCCTGGACGCTCCTCACAGTCGCCGTAATCGTGGTCATCCCCGGCCGCAGCGCAAATACTCTACCGTTAGCGTGCCATGAACTGCTGATAACGTGAGCGATTGTCGGTTTCGAAGACACCCAGTCAACCAATTGCGTCAAGTTCTGAGTAGTGCCATCCGAGAAGTGCCCGGTTGCGGTTAATTTAATTGTTCTGCCCTGGCTGATTGAAGGGTTGGCGGGCGTAATCGTAATCGATAGCAATATCGGCGGAGTCACGATGACCGTGGCTGAACCGTGAACTCCGTCCAGGGTGGCGACTATCGAGGTGTTTCCGACCCCGATGCCTGTGACCAAGCCCCTCCTTGTCAACACGTCGCTGACCTGCGCGATCGTGTCATCGGCAGAGGTCCAGCTCGCCTGACTCGTGAGATTCTGGGTGGTGAAGTCTGAGAAATGACCCGTCGCGGTCAGCCTAACGGTGGTGCCCTTGGCGATCGAGGAATTGGCAGGCGCTACCGTAATCGATAGTAATACAGGCGCAGTCACGGTGACCGTAGTCGAACCGTGAATTCCATCCAAGGTGGCGATGACGGATGTCTCTCCGACACCGATGCCGGTGACCAAGCCCTCGCTCGTCAGCACGTCGCTGACCTGTGCGATAGTGTCATCGGCAGAGGTCCAGCTAACCTGACTCGTGAGGTCCTCCATACTCCCATCAGTGAAATTGCCGGTCGCACTCAACTGCACCGTGGTACCCTTGGCGATCGAGGGATTGGCAGGCGCAACCGTAATCGATAGCAAGGTCGCCGGAGTCACGGTAACCGTGCCGGGACCGTGAATTCCGTCCAAAGTCGCGACTATCGAAGTGTTTCCGACGCCGATGCTCGTGACCAGTCCTTTCGTCGTCAATGCGTTGCTGACGTGCGCGATCGCGTCATCGCCCGATGACCAGCTGACTTGATTCGTGAGATCCTCCGTACTCCCATCACTGAAATCGCCGGTGGCACTCAATTGAACCGTCGTGCCTTTCGCGATCGCGGAGACGGCCGGGTCCACGGTTAGCGCGGTCAAGATCGCGGCTGTGACTGAGATGGGAGTCGAGCCCGGCACGCCACTCTGGGTTGCCGTTATGGAGGTATTTCCGATGCCGGCTCCGGTGACCAGTCCTTTGGATCCGGTCGCATCGCTAACTTGGGCAATTGCCCCCGCGGCTGAGGTCCAAGTCGCCGAACTAGTAAGGTCCTGAGTAGTGCCGTCGGAGAAATTGCCGGTCGCCGCCAATTGCACCGTCGTGCCGTTGGCTATCGACGGGGCGACCGGGCTTATAGTAATCGAAGTCAGGGTTGCGGAGGTCACGGCTATTTTAGTGGAACCCGTGACTCCGTCTTTAGTCGCGGTAATGGTCGCGCTTCCAATAGTCACACCGCTAGTCAAACCTTTACTACCGCTGGAATCGCTGACCTGCGCGACGGTCGTGGCAATCGAAACCCAGGTTGCTGATTCGGTTAGATCCTGTGTGGTTCCATCCGAGAAATTGCCGATGGCAGCCAACTGAAGCGTCGTGCCTTTGGCGATAGATGGATCGGCCGGGTCTATAGTGATCGAGGTCAACTTCGCGGCAGTGACGGTCAACGCGCTCGAACCCTGCACCTGGCCAAGTGTTGCAGTGACAGTTGTAAGGCCGAGGCTTTTTCCAATGAGTAACCCCTGGGCGCCAGCCGCGTTGCTGACCTCCGCGATTGTTACGTCTGCCGAAGCCCACGCGACTGAATCGGTGAGCTCTTCGGTCGTTCCATCCGAAAAAACGCCCGTCGCACTCAGTTGCACGGTGGTGCCGGCCGCGATCGACGGATTGATTGGGTCTATCGAAATCGCGGTGAGAGTCTTGGCAGGCTTTGGCGGGGTCGCGCCGCTCGACCCATCCGAACCGCACGCAGCCAAGCCGCCGCAGAGCAAAATGAAAATCGCGAGCACGCTAACGGTTTGAGATGAGACAAGTTGTATGGCTGAGCCGTTCGCCTTCCGTGCACGCTCATCAGCCGCACGGCCAAAAAGAGAACGCTGATAAACCTGTCCGGAGAAATTGGCTTCGGCGCCTTTATTCCGGCCACCAAGAGACGAAACAGATTGTCCTGCCATTTTGCGACCAACATCCTCCCAGCCGACCCCTCGTTGAGCCTACCTGTGTAACGGTTGGATCAGTCCTCACCCGTGGAGCACTCGATTTGCCTGAGACCGCACAGATGAAAGCTCAACGAGCCATGTCGAATCGAATAGAGCCCGCACGTCCATTAGCAATCGTGATGCCCGACGGATGCCCAGAAATGCTGAGTGTCATCAACGCTGTGCGCTGACAAAACTTTGTCGCTGGCCGAATTCGCGCGCCTGACCAGCGGCACCGGCCGGGCGCCCGATCGAAAGCAGGCGGCGCGCGGGATGGATTAGACTCGGAATATTCGCGACGACGGCCGCGGGATTTCTGATGCTGCTCGTGCTCAAGTAGCGCAGAGTCGCGACCCGCGAAGGACTACGTCGCCTTATCATAAGGCGATCAATAACTTGCCGATAGCAACGATTGCTGTTATTTGTCCTTACCTTGCGTCGTGTTAACTTATGAAGGCGTTCTTCGCGGCGGCGTCCGTTGCGACGGTTGGGTCTGCCGGTTAAGAGGGCTGAGGTTCGCAACAAGAGGATTCGAATGAAGGTTTGGCGGCCCCGATCCGGTCAGCCCAAATCAAGTCAGCCTGGATCTGGCCAGTCGAGGTCCGGCGAGCGATGACGCCGCAGCTGACCATCCTCGGCGGCGGCCCCGCAGGTCTGGGACTGGCATTCTACGCGCATCGCGCAAGCGTTCCATTTGTGCTGTTCGAGCGATCTCCGGAACTGGGCGGGATGTGCCGCACGCTGCGTTACGGCGAGCATCTCTACGACTGCGGGGCGCATCGGTTTCATGACCGCGACCCGGAGATCACGCGCGACCTCATCGAGTTGATGGGCGAAGATCTGCTCACGGTCGACGCGCCGAGCAGGGTCTGGGACCGCGGCCGCTTCATCAATTTCCCCCCCACGCCGTTGAACGTCCTTCTTTCATGCAGCCCGGGCGAGGTGGGCCGTATAGGTCTCGAGCTGATACGGGTGCGATGGCGTCCCCAGTCCTGCGTCAGCTTCAAGGATTTCGCGGTGAGCCAGTTCGGCGAGACCCTCTCGCGACGGTTGTTGCTTAACTACTCCGAGAAGCTTTGGGGGCTACCGGCTGACCAGCTTTCGCCCGACATTGCGACACGCCGCCTGCAGGGGATGACGCTGCGCTCCTTGCTCCTGGAATTGATCGTGCCGGGCAGGGCAGCGACGCATATCGACGGCAAGTTTCTTTACCCGCGCAGAGGTTATGGGCAGATCATCGACACGCTGAAGGACGGCCTGCCCGCGGAGTCGCTGCGCATCGGAAGCGAAGTGGCGCGGCTCGAATGCCGTGGCGGAGCCGTCACGCACATCCACTTTGCCGCGGGCCGCGCGGTCGCCACGCCGGGCAGGGTGGTTTCGACGCTGCCGATTACGCTGCTGGTGAAATTTCTGGGCGACCAGATGCCCGACGAAGTACATCGAATAGCGGGGCGGCTGCGCTTTCGGCAAATCCGCCTGATTTTTTTGCGGCTGCGGCGCCCTCGAGTCTCCGCCTACGCTTCGGTCTACATTCCCGACCCGGCATTGTGCGTGTCGCGGCTCTACGAACCGAAGAACCGTTCGGCCGCGATGGCGCCGGCGGACGAGACCTCGCTCGTGGTCGAAGCTCCGTGCTTCGCCGATGATCCGGTTCACCGGATGGCGCCCGAGGCGCTGGCCGAAAAAGTGATCGGCGAGCTCGCCCAGCTCAACCTGCTCGATCCGCGCGAGGTCGTCGATTGGCGACATCATCTGCTCGCCAATGCCTACCCGGTCTACACGCGCAACTATGGGCGCGAGGTCCGCGTGGTCAAAGACGCGCTGGCGAGAATCGCCAACCTCGACGTGCTTGGACGTGCCGGGCTTTTCTTCTACAGCCATCTCCACGACCAGCTTCGCTTTGGCAAGAACTACGTCGAGGAGCTTTTGCACTCCGCGCGAGGGACCGAAGACGGGCCGGGCCTCGCCGCTTATCCTGCCGCCGCGGTGGATGGCGGATCGTAAGGGATTTCGGATCGCGGGAAGATGATGTTGGGCCGGCCGGCTAACGAAAATCGCGCCGCGCTTCCGCGAGCGGAGTTCCCGCGCCTGGTCAGGCGCTTCGTCGATTCGGCGCGCGCGCCGCGCCTGGACGCCGACGATCTTGCCTGGGCGGCTTCCCTGCTTACGCCTGCCGAGTACGCGCTATGGATGCGGCTTGCGGCACACGACCGGGTTCACGCGGTGCGCGTCGCCAAAGTGACGCGAGGAAAATTGGCCGGCAGCGCGTATGAAGATGACAGCCGATGGCTTGGCGCCGCGCTGATGCACGATATTGGCAAGCTCGAAGCGCGTCTCGCGACGCACGAGCGCATCGTCGCAACGCTGGCGGGGCGGGCGGTCGGATTGTCGACGGCAAGGCGATGGGCGGGCGGCTCTGGTGGCTTCGTCCGCCGGCTCGGGTTGTATCTAACCCACGGAGCAGTCGGCGCCGAAATGATCCGGCGTGCGGGCGGCCGCGAGGAACTCGCAGCCTGGGCTGAGGTTCACCAGGTCTACCATCTTCCTGCCGAATCGCCGGTCCCCGCACAGGTTGCACAAGCTCTATCCGCGGCCGACGCGGACTAAGCCGTTAGCGACCCAAACCAGCGACGGCGCGAACGTGTATTAGAGCGTCCGATCGCGATCAACTCGTGCATCGCATTCAGTCCGCTGTGATCGCCAGGGGCAATTCGCCAACCCGGCTTACCTCATCCAATGTGACGCGCACCCGATGAGTCGCGCCATCATCTGACAATGGGATCATCACCGGATTTCCTTGCAGCAACTTGCCGTCGAGCTCGACGCGCGTAACCCCGCGGCTGATTCCGTGAGGATTCTCGACCGCGATATCGTAGCGCGCGGAGCGGTAGTGGAAAACGATTTCGAAGTGTCGCCAGACCTTCGGGATGCAGGGATCGATAAGTAGAGTCGCGCCGCGCAAACGAAATCCAAGTATCCACTCGAGACCCGCCCGATACATCCATCCAGCCGAGCCGCTATACCAGGTCCAGCCGCCGCGCCCGACGTGAGCGGGCTCGGAATATACGTCGCCGCAAGCGACATACGGTTCAACCTTGTAGCGATGAATGGCGGCACGCGTGCGGGCGTGATTGATCGGGTTCAGGAGCGAAAAGAGCTCACCGGCCTTGTCCCCGTCGCCGAGCATCGCGAACGCGACCACCGACCAGATTGCACCATGCGTATATTGGCCGCCGTTCTCCCGGATGCCGGGCGGGTATCCTCTGATGTAACCAGGGTCGGGCAGGGCTTGATCGAACGGCGGGGTCAAGAGCAGCAGCAGTCCGTCGTCGCGGCGAACGAGGTGTTGGTCCAGCGCGGCCATCGCGTTCGCGGCGCGAGCTTCGTTCGCGGCCCCGGATATCACTGCCCACGACTGGGCGATCGAATCGATTTTACATTCGCTGCTCGAGGCGGAACCGAGCGGCGTTCCGTCATCGAAGAAGGCGCGCAGGTACCAGCCGCCGTCCCAGCCTTCTCGCTCCAGCGATCCAGCCAGCGCGGTTGCGTGCTGCCGCCAGGCCGCGGCGCGCATCCGCTCGCCCCGGCTCTCCGCCAACCTGGCGAAGGCCGAGAGCGTGGTGTGAAGGAACCAGCCGAGCCAGATGCTCTCGCCCTTGCCGCTGGCGCCGACCAGATTGAGGCCGTCGTTCCAGTCGCCGGTGCCGATCAGAGGCAGGCCGTGGCCGCCGAGCGCGAGGCTTTGGTCGAGGGCCCGCGCGCAGTGCTCGAACAAAGTGCCATGCTGATCGGAAACCGCCGGCTGAAAGTACGACTCGAGCTGGTCGGCGCGCAGGACCGGCCCCTCGAGAAAGGGCACCATTTCGTCGAGCACCGCGGCATCGCCGGTTACCTCGAGATAATGCGCGGCGGCGTACGCCAGCCATATCCGGTCGTCGGAGATGCGCGTGCGGACTCCCTGGCCCGACGGTGGATGCCACCAATGCTGAACGTCGCCCTGGACAAACTGTCGCGCCGCCGCGCGCAGCAGATGTGCTCGCGTCACCTCGGGTTTCGCCGCGCTGAGCGCCATCACGTCCTGGAGCTGATCGCGAAAGCCGTAAGCGCCACTCACCTGGTAGCACGCCGCTCTGGCCCACACCCTGCAGGAGAGTGTCTGGTAGAGGAGCCAACGGTTCAGCAGAATGTCCATCGTACGATCCGGCGTGCGCACCTGAACCGTGCCGAGGACGTCATCCCAAAGCTGGGTCACTGCGCGCAATACCGAGTCGAGATCGGCAGCTCGGTAGCGCCTGATCGATGCGACCGCTTCCGTCGTCGTCGGTGCTTCACCGAGAAAGAAGACGATCTCGGTCTCCTCGTTTGGCGCGAGCTCGAGCCGGGCCTGGAGAGCGCCGCACGGGTCGAGACCGGCACCGACGCGGTTGGAGAGCGGAGTTTCCCCTTCCAGTGCCGCCGGATGATCGAGCGTGCCGTTGCGCCCAACAAACTCCGCTCGGTCGCCAGTCCACGCGACCTGGCGTCCGGCGAGGTCGGCGAAGGCGACGCGACTGCCGTACTCGGCGCTCCAGTGGTTCCTCGCCAGCATCGCGCCGGTTTCCGGCTCGATCGCCGTGGCGACGAACGGGGCGGAGGCGGGGCGGGAAGTGCCCAACACCCATTCCACGTAGGCGGTGATCGAGAGCCTCCGCGAACGCCGCGAATGATTGCGGATTTTCAGCCGGGAGATCTTGATCGCGTCAGCGAGCGGCACGTATTGCAGAAGCTCGAGCGAGATCCCGTGCGACGTGTGCTCGAAACGGCTGTAGCCCTGACCGTGCCGGGCGATGTAAGGCGAGGTCTCTTCGCGAATCGGCAGCGCCGTGGGACCCCAGAGTTCTCCGCTGTCTTCGTCGCGAAGGTAGAGCACTTCGCCCGGCCGATCGCTGACCGGGTCGTTGGACCATGGGCTTAGCTGATTCTGCTGGCTGTTGATCGACCACGTGTAACCACCGCCCTCGACGGATACCTGGAAGCCGAAGGACGGGTTGGCGATGACGTTGATCCACGGCGCCGGCGTCCACTGCCCTTTGCCAAGGATGGTCACATATTCCCGACCGTCGGCTGCGAAGCCGCCGAGGCCGTTGAAAAACTCGAGCTTCGGCAGAGGCGAAGCGGCCGCCGGCATTCCAGTCGTGGGCCGGCGCCTTGGCGGAGGCGCGACGCCCCTGGCGGATTCCTCCAGACGTTTGACCTGTTGGAAGAGGCTGCCGCGCCGGCTCCAGATAACCGCTCGAGCGGCGCTCTGGAGCACGCTCCGCGTCTGAGGCGAAACCTGTTCGTCACGCAGGACGAACACCGCTCCGCGTCCGTTTTCCTTCCCAGGCGGCAGCCGCGACTGGCTGGCTCGCACCATCGCCTCCAGAGCGGTATACAGATCCTGAGCGTAGGAATGGGAATTTTCGTTCAAAATCACCAGGTCGACCGCCAACTGTTTCATCCGCCAGTATTCGTGGGCGCGGAGTAGCTGACGCACCGTCTCCAGACCCTCGACATCGGGGATTCGAACCAAAACGATCGGCAGATCGCCCGAGATCCCGTGCGCCCAGAGCGCCGCGGGCCCGCTCTCGTTTCGCTCGAGCTCGGCGGATGAAGGCCGCAGCGCCGGGTTGGAGTAGAGCACATGACCCGCCAGGCGCTGGAAGAGGTTGGCTTCGTCGGAGTCAACGCCGAGATGGTAGAGCTGCACTTGCGCCTGGGTCCACGCCAGGGTGAGCGCACGCTCGAAGGCCGCCGGATCGTGATGTTTGTCGGCCAGCTCGAGCGCTTCGTCGCGCGAGCGCGCGATCAGCGTCCAGAACGCGACCCGCGCCGTGGCTCCCGGCGCAAGCCTGACGCGGCGGCGAAGACTGAAGATCGGATCGAGTACGGCGCCGGCAGTGTTGGAGAGCGGCTGGCCGTCAACCACCGCGATCGGCGTGCGGATGCCGCGTCCCCGTCCCAGGAAGCGTGCCCGATCGGTCTCGAATTGCGGAGCGCCCACGACCTCGCCTTCCACCACTGCGATATGCGCCGCCCAGAGCGGAAGGTCGGCGGGCGAGCGCAAGCGCCGGGTCGCCAGAAGAGCGCCGCTGTCGACGACGAATTCCGTCTGTACAGACAGATTGGAAAAGGCCGGGTGCGCGGCGTCAGCCGCGTCGGGCGCCAACACTACCTCCGCATACGAGGTGAGCTCGATCTCCCGCACCCCGGTTCCGAGATTCGAGATCGAGACTCGACGAACCTCAGCGTCGTCCTCAGTCGACACTGCGACCTCCATCCTGGTCTCGATCGTCCCGTCGCGCCTGGCGATTTCGGCCCGATCCTCGAAGAATGCCGCCTCGTAGCTATCCGGCTCGATTCCGGTCGGCTGGTACCCTGCCGACCACAGCTTGCCGTTCGGAACGTCGCGCAGAAAGACGTACATGCCCCAGCAATCGCAGGTAGCGTCCTCGCGCCAACGCGTGACTGCAAGATCGCGCCAGCGGCTGTAGCCTGAGCCCGCCGCGGTGATCATGACCGCGTAGCTGCCATTGGAAAGCAGGTGAGTACGAGGAACCGGCTGGTGGGGCGATTCGAACCCGCGCGGCATCGGCGGAACCAGTTCGCGGACATTGGCCGCCGCCGCCACCTCGTCAGCTCCCGGATGGGCAGCCAACACGTCGCGCGGAATTCGTTCCTGCAGCAAAAGCTGGGTCGCCTGGATAATCGGCTCGGCGTGAAAGCGCGCGCGCATCGCACCGTCTCGGAGAGCGTTGGAGATGGCTATCAGAGTCATCCCTTGATGGTGCGCCATGTAGGAGCGCACAACCGCCACCTTCTCGCCCTCAGGCAGGCGCGCCGGGGTATAGTCCAGAGCCTCATACCAGCCATACCTGCCGCGGCCACCCGCTGCGGCAAGCCGCGAGAAGTTTCGCGCCGCGGCCCGCGAATCAACCATCGCCGCCAGCGCCGTTGCATACGGAGCGATAACGGCGTCCTGGCTGAGCCCGCGCTTGAGCCCCAGGCCCGGGACGCCGAAGCTGGAGTATTGATAGGTAAGCTCCAGATCGCGCGCATTGTACGCGGATTCCGAGACGCCCCACGGCAGGCCAAGTGCGGCGCCATATTCAATCTGCCGCTGGACGACGAAGCGGTTGCTTTGCTGGATCAGGCTTCCCGTCGGCGCGTCCATCACCAGGCTTGGCATCAGGTACTCGAACATCGATCCGGACCATGAGACCAACGCCGAACCGCAGCCCACCGGGGTTTCGGTGCGCCCGAGCCGAAACCAGTGCCGGGTCGGCACGTCGCCCTTGGCAATCGCGACGAAGCTCGCCAGGTGCGCCTCGGAGGCGAGCAAGTCATAGCAGTTCGAATCGAGGCTGCCCTCGGCAACCCGATATCCGATCGCGAGGAGTTGGCGCGCCGGGTTGAAGAGAAAGCCGAACTCCATCGCGTCGAACATTTTTTTCGCCGACTCGCCGAGCGCCTCGAGACGTCCTCTGAACGATCGCGCGGCGCTGGCGGAGCGCTCCAAAGCGTCGAGCAAAACCTCCAGTCGTAGCTTGAGCGGGTCATTTGAAGCCCCGTCTTGCGCAGCGAGCTCGGCCCGGCGCTGCGTCAGCACGAGGATGGCGGCCGCGCAACGCTCGGGCAGATCGGCCAGGGTCGGAACCGAGTCGAAGATGCGCGCAAGCGCCTGCTCCGGAGAAACGTCTATCGTTGCGTCGGCCGGGGCGGCGGGCGCGGCCTCATCAGCGACGAGCTTCGCCCAGGGCATGAGCTGCTCGAAATCGCGCTGATGGCTCTGCAGGGAAGCATTCACCGTCTCGGCGCAGGCCAGCACTTCCGCGCTGGCATCGTCGCCGCGTTCCGCACTAAATGTTCGCGCGATGTCCGTGAGCGTGTCGGCGCGCAGCGCCAGCTCCGCCAGCCGCCGGATGAGATTTGCCGGAGTCGCCGTCGTCGCCGGCGCGCCCGATTTTTCCGCATCGTGTCCGCTTTCGCCATGAAAGCCTGGCTCTGCGGCGGGTCCGAGCGAAGCCGACACCGCGGTGGAAATATCATCCAGGGCGTCCTCGAGATGTTTGCGAGTCGCGCTCAGGGTCCGTCGATCGTCGGGGAGCCCGCGCAGGGACTCGCGGGTGATTTCCAGCGCGTCGTCGATCCCGGCGCACCATTGCAGCCCTGCCACGGGCGCGCCGACTATCTCCCGGCAGACGTTTCCCAACACGATCAGGTGACCGGCCAGATTGCCGCTATCCACCGAAGAGATGTATTTCGGCTCCAGCGGACGAAGGTCATGCGTGTCGTACCAGTTGTAAAAATGCCCGCGAAACTGTTCGAGCCGGTTCATGCTCTCAAGCGTCGCTTCGATCCGTTCGGCCGCCTCAAGCTTGCCCAGCCAGCCGCAATCGCAGGCGGCGACCACCGACAGCAGGTACAGTCCGAGGTTGGTTGGGGAAGTCCGATGGGCCAGCACCGGCCGCGGTTCTTCCTGGAAGTTGTCCGGCGCAAGCATGTGGTCATTCGCGGTGACGAAAGTTTCGAAAAAGCGCCAGGTCCTTCGTGCGATAAGCCGCAGTGCCCGTGCGTCCGTGTCCGACAGCGGATTGGAACCGGCCATGGCAGGCGAAAAACTCGCCCATCGCGCAATGGCCGGAGAGAGCATCCATAGGATCACGAACGGGGCCGCGACCGGCCACGCCCTTCGCCCGGCACCTGCGGCTACGACAGCCGCCACGCCGCTGAGCGCAACACCGCCGGCCATCCACCGATAGTAGCCACGGAGATCGGGCTCGGTGCGGAGCCTCGCCTGAGCCGCGGTTACCCACTCGAGTAAACGCCGGCGCCGCACGAATAGACGAAAAAAGGTCCGCACGATGGCGTCGGTCATCAACCAGGCCTGATGCGCGAGGAGCGTGATCAACAGTGCCACCTGCGATAAAGACAGGGCGAAATCCGCGCCGACTGCGTGCCAGTGCCTTCGCTGCGAGAGCCCGAGTCTTCGCGGCACCATCCCGATGAAGGCCGGCAAAAGAGTGGGAGTCGCGAAGGTCGCGACTACGAACCCACTCCAGACCGCCGCGGCGGCCAAAGGCAGGGTCCATCCCATCACCAGCGCGGCGAACGCGGCCGGCGCCGATAGCGTCCGCCGCAGGTTGTCCAGCATTTTCCAGCGGCCAACCAGTGGAATCGCGGTTCGGCGCTGATCGCCGCTGGAATCCCGGCCGCGGCCAAAAATCCAGGGCAGCAGTTGCCAATCACCGCGCGCCCATCGATGCTGGCGGGCCGCAGCGGCGTCGTAGCGCGATGGAAACTCCTCGACGACCTCGATATCAGAGACCAAACCGGCCCGCGCGAAGATTCCCTCGAGAAGATCGTGACTGAGGATGACGCTTTCGGGGAGCCGGCCGTCGAGCGCGGCCTCGAAGGCGTCCACGTCATAAATTCCCTTGCCACTGTACGAACCCTCGCCGAACAGATCCTGGTAGACGTCGGATACCGCGAAGGCGTAGGGGTCCAGTCCGCTCGGGCTGGTGAAGATGCGCTGGAAAAGCGAGCCCTCACTGCCACTGGGCAACGACGGGGTAACTCGCGGCTGAAGCACTGCGTACCCCTCGGCCACCCGGCCGTTATCCGGATCGAGCCGCGGACGGTTGAGCGGATGCGCCATCTTCCCGATCAGGCGTTTGGCGGCGCCGCGTGGCAGCCGAGTGTCGGCGTCCAGAGTGATCACGTAACGGACGCCGGAAGGCACGATAGGTGAGCGGCCGTCGATCGCCACAAAGGTGGTGTCGGTGGCGCCGCGCAGCAGGCGATTCAGTTCGTGCAGCTTGCCCCGCTTGCGTTCCCATCCGATCCACTTGCCCTGCCCCTCGTTCCAGATCCGCCGGCGATGGAGCAGGAGGAAGCGAACGCCTTGCGGCGCCGATCCATGGCGTCGATTCAAGCGCGCGATTCCTTCGGCGGCCGCGCCGAGCAGCTCGTCATCGCCCGGCGCATTCTGGGTGGCGCAGTCGCTCCAGTCCGAGAGCAGCGCGAAGCGCAGATCGCCGTCCTGGTTCGCCAGGTAATGCACCTCCAGGCGCTCAATCTGCTCTGCGAGTTCAGATCGGGTCGTCAACAGCGTCGGCACGACTACTATCGTGCGCAAGTTCGCGGGCACTCCGTCACCAAGCGCCATAGCCGGCAGAGTTTTTGCCCCGACCGCACTGGCAACGCCGCGGTTGACCAGCGCCACCGCGGCATCCGAGGCCGGCGCCACGGCGAGCAGCGCGAGCAGGAAGAGAATCCATCCGCCGCCGCCGAGCTCCGCCACCCCAACCAGCGGCAGGACCGCAATCAACGCGCCGATGATCGCGATCGCGCCTACATAACCGAATATCCCCACCGCCGCGTTGGCTCGAATCAGCCATTCGCTTGCCGGAACGCGGAATCCCAACTCTTTTTCGATCGCGCGCCGCCCATTCGAGATGAGGTAGTAGCCGGGTTCGTGATCGATGTTGGCGGTCTCGGGGCCGCCACCTGGCGATTCGGCCGCGGCGTGCCGTGCCGCGGCAATCGCGCAGCGGGCGACTTCCAGCTCCGGTTGCCGCGAGCCTCGCGCCAGCTCTTCGATCGCATGCCGGTAGCGATCGCGCGTGGGGAAATCCATCGCGGCGAAATCGCTGTCGGCGCAGAGCGCGGCATCGACCAAGCTCACGCTTTCGAAGAACTCCGCCCAATCGACCGCGGATATCATGCGCATGCTCGTGATCACGTTACGCACCGTCACGTTCATCGCGCCCTGTGTCTGATGCTCCGTGCGGACGGCCTCGTCGGCGGTTGTTCCCATGGAAGCCAGGCGTTCGTCCAACCAGGTGAGCGCCGATGTCACTTTCGGATCCTGATCACGCAGACGCTGGACCAACCGAACGGCGAAGGCCCTGGGTACCGTTTTCTCAACGAAACGCCGCAGAACGGCCGCCGGCGCCTCGGCCTCATAGCCGCCGGCTCCCAGCAGCCGGTCGGCCAGTACGTCCGCCGCCTGGCGCGCTGCGCGCTCGTTCACGATCCGTTCCGCCGCGCGCCGCAGATTCTCCACCAGCACGACGCGCAGCGTTATCGCGACCGCCCAGAGCTCGCCGATCGTCAGCGGTTGCACGCGCTGATAGGCCTGCACAAATCGGCACAGCATCTCCGGCTCGAAGCGGCTGTCGGTATGCGCGACGAAAGCCCAGGCCACTCCGAAAACGCGCGGGTAACCCTCAAGCGGCCCTTCCGCGAGTTTGGGCAGCCCGCGGTAAAAGCCGCGCGGCAGATCCTCGCGGATCTCACGAATCTGTTCCTGCGCGACATAAAAGTTATCGATCAACCACTCGGCCGCCGGGGTGACGGCGCGTTTCTCGCGGATTGCCGCGGCGGTGGCTCGATGCGCCTCGAGCAGCACCCGGCCGTTATCCCGCAGCCGGTTCGCCAGTCGCCGGCCGGTGCCACGCCTGGTCGTTATCTGCTGAGCCCGCGCGAGGCTCTCGGCATGTTGCTCGAGGCGTTCGATGCTGAACAGTTCCGCACGAATCGGTTCGTCGGTTTCCGGAGGGAAACCTGCCGGTACACCCTTGAGCGCGCGCAGAATAAAACTCTTCACAACCGCCGTCGCGCTCGGCGGACCTGCGGTGGTCCAGCCGGAGAAGTGTTGGTCAAGCCTTTCATTCGTATTGAGTCCGTTGCCATGTCGCGCTGGGGGTTGGCCGGACTAGCGGTCAGCGGCACCGCTTCCCTTTTTGCGCGAGGTCTGGGGCCGGCGGCGAGAACTCGACATCCGAAGCGCCACCTTCATCCCGGCAAAAAAGCGGTATTCGATCCGGCCCCGTTCAAACCAAACAGTCACCGCATTGCGGTGTGATCAGCCGGACGGCGGATTTGACGCGGCAGTCGCCGTACTTATTCTTCCGATCGCGGCAGGTTGGCAACGAAGTTGCCTGGGTTGCGCTTCATCGCGGCAAGTAAATTGGGATTGTCCTCGAACAGCTTTTCCAGTTCCGGATGCTTCCGCAGATAGCCGGCATCGTCGATCAACATCGGCCGGTTGCCTAGTTGGCGTGCAATGTTTTGATGCGCCTGCGCGAAACTACTCCATCGCGTCAGTAAACCCATCTCCAGGTCGCTATCGTTGGCGGGTTCGAACACTATAGTGGTGTTGCCGTTCACCGCGAGGCTGTCGCCGGGCGAAGTCTTGCCCTCAACTTGTGCGAACGCGGCATTTGTCAGCGTAGCGGCGATGGCTGCTGCCGACAGCAAACTAAGTATTTGTTTCATTCTCCGGCCTCCGCACCAGTTCCTGGTTGATCTCATCTTCCGCCGGGGTTGCGGTTAAGGCCGCGCGGCAGTTGTTGCGCACTTGTAGTTGCCTTTCGGTTTTGTCGGCCCCGGTCCTGTTTCCAGGTCACGTTCACTAAAAACTCCGCGGACGCCCTCGGTCTTCAATAACGATTCACGTTTCGGCCCCTCAACCTCCGGCTTAAGTGCTCCACAGATACAGTAGCTGCGATGCACTGGGCCGCGTTTTTCGCGCCGGTCATGGCTGACGAAGATCTCAAGTATTCTCGACAGTGCCGCTTTCATAAGGTTCCAATCTTTTTCAACTATCGGATCGTTTCGTGCCGACTTGCCGCCGGCGCCACGGCCGGAATCGATTGGCCGTCGCCGCTCCTTCTGAAAACTCTACGCGGAGTGTGCGTGCAGCGCCATCAAGACAGAACCGCCTTTGGTTATCTGAAGAACACGGAGTGCCGATCGAGAGATGCATGGAATATCCAAGCTGTTAGAATACGCTTGCGAAGTTTCGGTGCCAGCACCACAAGATGTCTAGTCGGCGGGTGTTGAAAACCCATAGCGCCGGCGCTGCCCATGCCGGATTTAACCAACACGCGGTGGAATGTGCCTTAGAGAATGATGAATTCCTCTACCCCGAAAAATTCCAAGGACGATCCGAAGACCCCGGACGATTCAAATCAGTCCGCGACAGACGGAGCCCCGGCGAGTGCCGCCAAGTCCAATGGGGCAAAGCCCAGTGTGGGCGAGATTCGCAAGCGCGCCTATGAAATATTCCAGGCGCGCCACGGCGGACCCGGCAGCGAGATCGACGATTGGCAAAGAGCCGAGGCCGCAGTCTCCGCCGATGCGTCCGGGGACCATCCGTCCAAGTCTGGCACCACCAAGGCTGACGCGCCCAAGGCCGATGGAGCCAAGTCCGATACGTCCAAAGGTGTGCAGATGCCATCTGATACCGGGACGATCCAGGAGGCGCTTACCAAGTGCAAGTCGAATCTCGAGCATGGGCTGACCCAGGAGGAGGCCGCGAGCCGGCTCCAGAAGGACGGCCCTAACGCGATCGAGGAAAAGCGCGTCAGCCCGCTCAAACGGTTCCTATCCTTCCTCTGGGGACCTATCGCCTGGATGATCGAAATCGCCGCGATACTCTCCGCCGCGGTTCGGCATTGGGAAGATTTTGTCATCATTTTTTTCATGCTGGCGCTGAATGCGGTCGTCGGCTTCTGGGAGGAATTCAAGGCCGACAACGAGATCGAGGCGCTGAAAAAGAATCTCGCACTGCATTCACGAGTGCTGCGCGACGGCAAGTGGAGTGACGTCGAGGCCAAGACCCTGGTCAGCGGAGACATTGTCATGGTCAAACTCGGCAATGTCATTCCCGCCGACCTGAAGCTGGTCGATGGCGATTACCTCAGTATCGATCAGGCGGCGCTGACGGGAGAGTCGCTGCCGGTCGATAAGAAGAAAAATGACGTCGCGTATTCAGGATCGATCGTGCGCATGGGCCAGATGAAGGGGCTGGTCGTGGCCACCGGGATGAACACGCTCTTCGGCCGCACCGCGCGACTGGTCGAGAGCGTGGAGACCGTTTCCCACTTTCAGAAGGCGGTGCTCAAGATCGGTAATTTCCTCATTCTGATCACGCTCGGCCTGGTCGCATTGATCCTGACGGTCGCGTTGTTTCGTGGCGATCCAATCGTCGAAACTCTGCTCTTTGCACTGATCCTTACAGTAGCTGCAATTCCGGTCGCATTGCCGGCCGTCCTGTCCGTCACGATGGCGGTCGGTGCGACCGTGCTCGCTCGACTGAAGGCCATCGTCGCGCGCCTCGTCGCGATCGAAGAGATGGCCGGCATGGATATTCTATGCTCGGACAAGACCGGCACGCTGACCAAGAGCGAGCTCAAGTTGAGCAAACCGGTGGTCTTCAAGGCGAGCAGCGAGCAGGACCTGACCCTGGGCGCGGCGTTGGCCTCGCGAACGGAGGGCGGAGACAGTATCGACGAGGCCGTTCTCAAAGCTCTCAGCGATCGCTCGGCCTTAAAGAACTATCAAATCGCTCATTTCACGCCGTTCGATCCGGTCAGTAAGCGGACTGAGGCCGAGGTCAAACAGGACAATGCCACTTTCAAGGTCTCGAAGGGCGCTCCGCAGGTGATTCTGGATCTGGTCCATCCCGATGCTGACGCGCGCAAAAAAGCCGAACAGCAGGTTAACGATCTGGCGGCCAAAGGCTATCGGACGCTTGGCGTCGCCCGTACCGATGCCCACGCGAAGTGGGAATTCCTTGGGCTACTGTCTCTGTCCGATCCTCCTCGCGACGATTCCGCCTCGACCATCGAGGCCGCGCGAAAAATGGGATTGCAGGTTCGCATGGTAACCGGCGACAACCTTGCAATCGCCCGCGAGGTGTCACGCGAACTCAAGCTCGGACCGAACATCGCGGTGGCCGGCGATCTTTTTTCCGACGGTAAGGCCGACGACACCGATAAGATAGATACGGCCGACGGCTACGCAGAGGTTTTCCCCGAACACAAGTTCAAAATCGTCAAGGCTCTTCAGGCTGGCGGGCATATCGTCGGAATGACCGGTGACGGCGTCAACGACGCCCCCGCACTCAAACAGGCCGATTGCGGAATCGCGGTGAGCGGCGCGACCGACGCCGCTCGTGCCGCCGCGGATCTGGTGCTCACGGCGACAGGTCTCTCAGTAATCACCGCGGCGATCGCAGAGGCGCGAAAAATCTTCGAGCGCATGAACAGCTACGCGATCTATCGGATTTCCGAAACCATCCGCGTACTGCTCTTCATGACGCTGGCGATTGTGGTGTTCAACTTCTACCCGGTAACCGCAGTCATGATCGTGCTCATCGCAGTCCTCAATGACTTCCCGATCATGATGATTGCCTACGACAACACCATCGTAGCCCCACGCCCGGTGCGCTGGGACATGGAACGCGTACTGACCGTCAGTTCGGTTCTCGGTGTGCTGGGAGTTATCTCCGCTTTCGGCCTTTTCTGGATCGCGGAGCAATACCTTCACCTGCCCCGGCCCATCGTTCAGAGCCTGATGTTTCTCAAGCTGTTGGTGGCAGGGCACCTCACCATCTACATCACCCGAAGCGTGGGAACGTTTTGGCGGCGCCCATGGCCCAATTGGCGCCTGGTCGTCGCCTGCGAAACAACCCAGGTCATCGGAACCCTGGCCGCGGTTTACGGATGGGGCATGACGCCGCTGGGATGGAAATATGCGCTGGCGGTGTGGGGCTATGCGCTCGTGTGGTTTCTCATCAACGACCTGGCGAAGGTTGAAGTTTACCGTCTGCTGCATCTGGGGACCGCACGGCATCAGCGTCACCTGGCGAGAGTCAACGCCAGCCTTCATCCGCCCGGGGTCCCCGCCAAGATAGCGGCGCTATCCTCGAATTCTCCTTCACCGGCCGCGTCCAAGCCTGCGGTCGCGCTGCCAGCCGCAAGCGGTTTACCTGATAAGTCTCCCGGCCACGCCGCAGATGGTTCGCCGGACGGCCTTACGAACGACGAGGCCGCGAGCCGGCTCAAGAAGTTCGGCCCTAACGCGATGCCCGACACGTCGGTGCATCTGCTGCGTTCGGCATTGAGCAAATTCTGGACCCCGGTTCCCTGGATGCTCGAGGCTGCGATCGTGCTCGAATTGATGCTCGGCAAGTACGTCGAGGCGGCGGTCATCGCGGCCCTGCTGGTCTTCAACGCGGCGCTCGGATTTTTCCAGGAGTCGCGCGCGCAGGCCACGCTGGCCGCGCTGAAGTCGCGGCTGGCGCTAAACGCGTCGGTCCGGCGTGGCGGTGCGTGGGCGACTATGCCCGCGGTCGGGCTGGTGCCCGGCGATATCGTGAAGCTGTCGCTGGGCGCCGTGGTGGCGGCCGACGTGCGCATTGTCGAGGGCTCGGTTTTGCTCGACCAGTCCATGCTCACCGGCGAATCCATACCCATAGAAGGCGGAGCGGGCGTGCAGACCTATGCCGGTGCGCTGGTGCGGCGCGGTGAGGCGGTGGCGGAGGTCACGGCGACCGGAACGCGCACCAAGTTTGGACGCACCGCCGAGCTGGTCCGCACCGCGCATGTCACGAGTTCAGAGCAGAAGGCGGTTCTGCGAGTCGTGCGCAACCTCGCGCTCTTCAACAGCGTCATCATTGTCATGCTGGTGGCGTATGCCTACTGGCTCGCGATGCCGGTTGCCGAAATCATACCGCTGGTGCTCACCGGAGTTCTCGCCTCGATCCCGGTGGCGCTGCCTGCAACCTTTACCGTTGCGGCTGCGCTGGGTGCGCGCGCGCTTGCCAGCCTCGGCGTGCTGCCGACGCGGCTTTCGGCGGTGGACGAAGCGGCAAACATCGATGTCCTGTGCGCCGATAAGACCGGCACGCTCACGCTCAACGCATTGACGGTGACCGCGGTCCGTTCCACGCCGGGCTTCGACGAGCCTGGCTTGCTGGGACTCGCGGCGGTAGCGAGCGCGGACGGCGGGCAGGATCCTGTCGATGAAGCCGTTCGCTCCGCAGCGTCGAGCAAGGGCGCCAAGCTGCCGAAGCTGATTAGGTTCATCCCCTTCGATCCCGCAAAGAAGACCTCCGAGGCGACTGCCGTGGGTTCAGACGGCGGCGGCACGATGCGGATCGTGAAGGGAGCCTATGCCGCCGTGGCCGGCCTCGCGCCGCCGGTGCCGGAGTTATCGGCGGCGGCTACCGAACTGGAGGCGAAGGGTTTTCGGCTGCTCGCCGTCGCGGCGGGCACCGACGCGGCGATGCGCCTGGCGGGATTGATCGCGCTCAGCGATCCGCCGCGTGCCGATTCGGCGGCGCTGGTCACGGAGATGCGGACGTTGGGCGTGCGCACCGTGATGGTGACCGGCGACGCGCCCGCGACGGCCGCAATCGTGGCGCGGGCGGTGGGCCTCGACGGAGCCGTCTGTCCACCCGGGCCGATCGGCGACGCGGTGAAGCCCGAGCAATTCGCGGTCTTCGCCGGGGTCCTGCCGGAGGACAAGTACAAGCTCGTGAAGGCGTTTCAGAAAGGCGGTCATAATGTCGCGATGTGCGGCGACGGCGCCAACGACGCGCCGGCCTTGCGCCAGGCACAGATGGGAATCGCGGTTTCGACCGCGACCGATGTCGCCAAGTCGGCCGCCGGCATCGTGCTGACCAAGCCGGGACTCGGCGGTATCGTGGCCTCGGTCAAGGAAGGGCGCATGACTTTTCAACGCATCCTGACCTATACGCTGAGCTCGGTTATCAAAAAGATTGTGCAGGTGCTCTTCCTGGCGGTTGGTCTGGTCGTCACAGGACATGCAATCCTGACTCCGATGCTGATGGTTCTCATCATGCTCACCGGCGACTTCCTGGGCATGTCGTTGACGACCGACAATGTCACTCCTTCGGCGCAGCCCAATGCCTGGCGCATCGGTAATTTGACCATGGTGGGGATCTTTATGGGGATCTGCGAGTTGGGCTTTTGCACTGCGGTTTTGGCCGTCGGCAAATTCCGGCTGGGGCTGGGAATCGAAGCGCTGCAGACGTTGGCCTTTCTCGCCGTGGTATTCGGCAATGAAGCATCGCTCTACGCCATCCGCTCACGCCAACGGCTATGGTCCACGCCCAGCCGCTGGCTCGTTTTGTCGTCGGTGGCGGATGTCCTGATTGCCTCCACTTTGGCTGTGTGCGGAATCGTAATGACAGCTCTGCCGGTCATTTTTGTGGCCGGCATACTGGCCGCGGCGGTTGCCTTCGCGCTGGTCGCGGATATCGCAAAATTCCCGCTATTGAGCCGTCTGAAGATCGCTTAAGATGTGACTGAGATCGGCGATGCCCAGGTCTCGGCTGATGACCATCCCGAGGCTTGGGTCTATCGCACGCGTGCATGTCAATTCTGGCGAGCACGGAAATCGGAGGACCTGATGCTCAAGCTGTTCTATGCCGCCAACACCTGCGCCTTGGCCTCGCACATCGCCTTGCAAGAGGCCGGCGCGAACTATGAGACCGCGCGGCTCGATTTCCGCTCCAGCGACCAGCGCAAGCCGGAATACCTGGCGATCAATCCGAAGGGCCGCGTCCCGGCGCTGATGACCGACAGGGGAATCCTGACCGAGACCCCGGCGATTCTGGCCTTCATCGCCCAGAGCTTCCCGCAATCCCACCTGGCTCCGCTGAACGACCCCTTCGCGTTCGCGCGGGTCCAGAGCTTTAACAGCTACCTTTGCGCCACTGTCCATGTGGCCCATGCCCATCGCTTGCGCGGCTATCGTTGGGTCGATGCCGATGACGCCGCCGCCATCGCGGCGATGCAAAAGAGGGTTCCGCAATCCGTCGCCGAGTGTTTCGATCTGATCGAGCGCGAAATGTTCGTCGGCCCATGGGTGATGGGCGACAGCTTCACGATCTGCGATCCGTACCTCTTCACCCTGGCGCAGTGGCTGGAAGGCGACGGCGTCGATTCGGCGCGGTTCCCCAAGGTCCGGGACCACCGGCAACGCATGTCCGAGCGCCCCGCTGTGAAGAAGGCTGTAGCCGAAGAACTCGGCTGAGCTGGTTCACTACAAACACGGAGCCTTCATGGCAAGAAGCAGATCTACGCTTGACGGCCTACTCGGCAAGGAGACTCCTACCCAATGACAACTAGTGCACAAATCAGTGTCTACCCGTTACGGCAGGAGCATCTTGGGCCCGCCGTCGAGTCCGTGCGCAACGCCCTTCAGACTCGTGGATTGACTCCGCAAGTCGGGCCCATGAGCACGACCGTATCAGGGGAAAGCGGCATTCTGTTCGCCGCACTGGCCGACGCGTTTGCCAGAGCTGCAAGTAACGGCGAAGTGGTGATGACCATCACGGTTTCCAACGCTTGCCCTTTCCCGAGCTGATACCTCGATGGCAACAGACCCCTTGGCCAAAACGCGTACCTCGAATCGAGCCGGTGAGGTTGGCCCCGACATCTATTCCGAATGGCGCGCGTCCACGCTCGGCGCGATCACCGAGTTGCTGGAACAGGAACTGGTTCTGGATCTGGCCGGGCCTCTTTTCGGCAAGTCAGTGCTGGATGTCGGTTGCGGGGACGGGGCGCTCGCGGCGGAATTCCACCGCAAGGAGGCATCATTCGTCGCCGGTTGCGACCCTGACCCGCACATGATCGCGAAGGCGACCGCGCGGGCAATGGCCGAGCGGGAGGCGATTAGCTACTTACTCGGCCGCGCCGAGCATCTTCCGTTCCGCGATCGAAGCTTTGATGTGGTGACGGCGGTAACGGTTCTTTGCTTCGTGGAACAAAGATCCCGCGCCGTGGAGGAAATGGCGCGCGTGCTCAAACCCGGCGGCCGCCTTGCGATAGGCGGGCTCGGTAGATGGAGCACGTGGGCGGCTTCCCGGCGGCTTCGCGCTTGGTTGGGCAGCGAGTTCTGGAGACACGCGCGTTTCGCGACCGCGCGCGAACTTCGCATCGCGGCGATCGCCGCCGGCCTGCGCGTAGATCGGATCCGTGGTGCGGTCTATTATCCGCACTGCGCTCTGGCCGCACGCGCAATGAAGCCGCTCGACCGATTCTTGGGCGGCATCACGACCTTCGGTGCGGCGTTTATCGCAATGCAGGCGATCAAGAAAGCGTAATCTTGTGGACAGTGGCGTCATGATTGTGGCGGGTAACTTACCTCAGGCGCGAAGGAGTCCTCATCCACGTTGGAGCCGCCACGTTTCACAGATGAAGGGACCATCCACTGCGGAAACAATTACCTGCGATTCGGCATCCGGTGTCGGTCCAACCGAGGAGAAGATTTTCAGGCGCTCTTGAATCCCGGAAGGACGGAGTGCGAACGTAGGGGGGGGATATACACGGAGATGAGTGTCGAACAAAGCGTTGCGCAACACTATACCCACGGGTCGCTCGAGCGGACGGTCCTCGACGCGCTGTCCGCCGCGGGCAAAGACCTCGATCGTCTCAATCCCTCCGATCTCGCCCCAGTCGACGAGTTTCATATCGGCGGACGGCAAGCGACGATCGATTTTGCCGAGCAGTTGGACGTGCGGCCCGGCATGCGCCTGCTCGACATCGGTTCCGGTCTTGGCGGCGCCTCGCGCTACTTCGCGCAGAACCACGGATGCCAGGTCACGGGCGTCGACCTGACGGAAGAATATGTCCAGGTCGCCGAGGCGCTGGCGCGGCGAGTCGGTCTTGGCGCGTCTGTCTCGTACCAACAAGGCAGCGCCCTTTCGCTGCCCTTCGCGCCCGGAGCGTTCGACGGCGCGTACATGCTTCATGTCGGCATGAACATCGAGGACAAAGCCCGGCTGTTCGCCGAGGTCCGCAGAGTTCTGGTCCCCGGGGGCGTCTTCGGCATCTATGACGTGATGCGCGAACGCGACGGTGCGTTGACCTATCCCGTGCCGTGGGCGTCGAGCGCCGAAACCAGCTTTGTCGCAACCGCCGAAGAGTACCGCCGCGCGCTCGCGGGCACGGGTTTCGAGATTTCGAAGGAGCGCAGCCGCCGGGATTTCGCGATCGCGTTTTTCCAGCGCATGCGCAACCAGGCCGCACAGAGCGGTCCGCCGCCTGCCAGTCTGCACCTCCTCATGGGCGTGGACGCGCCGCAGAAAATCGCAAATATGATCGGGAACCTCGAACGGGGCTTGATCGCGCCGGCCGAGATCGTCTGCCGTTCCATCTAGGTTCGTCCGAAGCGCCGCACCCGGTGCCGGGTCGGTCCGCTCGGCGGACTATCTACAGATGAGCGGCGATGCAGATCGCTTCGTTGCTCATCCGTACGATACCCGAATGGTCGGCATACTTGCTCGCCGCCGCGGTCACGGCGTCGAGCAACCGTTGCCGCATGTCCGGAGTCTGTTTCGATAACAACGCCCGAAACGGAGCCGACATCGCTTGCCGCTGCTCCGTGTAAGCTTTCGCCGATTCGAACTCGAATTGTACGATGATCGGCTCGACGTGGATTTTCTTGAATTCCGCGCTGCCAAGTGCGCGCTCGAGCGGTCTCGGGTCGGCGAGCTTTAGTGGATGGGGAGCGTCAGCTTGTGGCGGTGGAAGGTTCGCCAATTCTCGTACCACGTCGTCGCCGACGCTGATCATCGGCACTCTTTCAGCCGGGCCCCAAACCGCCGTCGCGAACCTGCCGCCGCGGACCAGCAGTCGCGCTATTCTGCGCGCCACCGCGTCGAGGTCTGGCACAAACATCAGGCCCCATCTGCAGATGGCGGCATGGAACCCGAGTTCTTCAACCGCGAGCGTCTCGGCTTCGGTTTCCACGAACCTGGCGTTACCAAGACCAAGTGTCGCCGCGCGTTCGCGAGCCAGCTCGAGCATCGCCGGAGATTGATCGGTTGCGACCTAAGACGCGTACGTTAGACGGCGCAGAATTGGGACCTTCAGAAAGTCCAATGCGATCAGGTAGAGGACGCCTGCCAAAATCACCGACACGACCAGGAAACCAGGCAACGGTGCCATCAGAATTCCGCGGGTCGATAAGAGGCAGACCACGCTTACATCCGCGACCGAACTGAAAATCATCCATCGGCTGGGAGCGGAATTCCAAAAATGACGGCGCTCGCGCACCAGGTAGACCATTCCCTGACCCGTAAACACGAGCATCACGAAGACCAGGGTCTGCAGTTGAGCAAGCGGCAGGCCGAGAAAATCGCGCCCATAGAAAAACAGCCCGAAGGATAAAAGCAGGATGAGACTGCCGAGGCTCACTCCAGTCAGCATCAGGGTCCGGATGTGCCAGCGATCCGGCATCGGCGAAGCGGATACGTGATCGGTCGCAATCGACATGGTCACGAAGTCATTGGTGAACAACAGCAATACGATCAGCAGTGGGGTGATGATAAAAGTGCGCGTAAGAATCACCCCGATGCTGAGGAATAGTCCGATCTCGACGGTTTTGATGATCTTGTTCAGCGTATAGGTCAGCATGCGCTGGTAGATTCGCCGGCTGGTCTCGACCGCGGCCAGCGTGTCGCTGAGCCCGGGATTGGTGAGCACGAGGCTTGCCGAGGCCTTGGCGACGTCGGTTGCATTGGCCACGGCGATTCCGACCTCCGCCTGCTTCAACGCCGGAGCGTCGTTGACCCCGTCTCCGGTCATGCCGACTATGTGGCCGGCCTGCTGCAAGGCTTCGACAAGATGAAACTTGTCTTCAGGAAAGACCCCGGCGAAGACTGCGCAGTCGAGCGCCTGATGGATGCTCGCGCGGAAGTCCTGCGCTGAGCAGGCACGACCCGCGATACCGACCTGTGCTGCCACTGCTCGAGCCGTTGCGATCCCGTCCCCGGTAACCATTGCGACGCGCACACCCAATTTGTTCAGGCTTGCCACCAGGGACTTGGAGTCCTCGCGCGGCGGATCCTGGAGCGCCAGCAGCCCGACCAGACGGATCGCGCCTTGCGGTCCGCCCGCTACAGCCAGCACGCGATAACCATCCGCTGAAAGGCGCTCCACTTCGGCGTCCACGTTTGCAGCGGAGTCAACACGGGTAGCGATTGCCTGAGGCGCCCCCTTCAGAGCGCACAATTGCTTGCCGTCCTGAATAACCGTGGCTTCGGCAAGTTTGGTTGCTGGCTCGAACGGAACGAACTTGAGCCGCTGAGTCGGTCCCGAGAGCGCGCCCGCGGCCTTCGTGCGAGCAAGGACGGCGACGTCGATTGGATCCTGGCCTGCTTCGTCGCTGGCGTACGCGGCGAACCGCAACAGGTCCTGCTCGCCGAAGGGCGCGTACGGATGCAACGACGCCAGCGATAGCTGATTTTGAGTTATCGTTCCGGTCTTGTCGGTGCACAACATATCCATCGCCGCCGCTTCCTCGATCGCCGACAGACGCGTGACCAGCACGCCGCGCCCGGCCAATTCCATCGCGCCGAGGGCGGTTGCCAAAGTGAAGGTGGCGGGTAGGGCGACCGGAACCGAAGCCACCAAAAGAATCAGTACGAATGGAAGCGTCTCGACCAGAGGCATCCCTACCAACGCGGCGTACAGGAACACCGTAACCGCCAGCGCCGTGTCCATCGCCACAAGGTACTTCACGATCGTGAAGATGAGGCTCTCCAGATGGCTGGCCGTCTTGGCCGCACGCACCAGTTCGGCGGTCTTGCCAAAATAAGTTCGCTGGCCGGTTGCGGTGACCTCGCCGCTTGCCTCACCGCGTTTAACCAACGAACCGGCATATGCAGGTCTGCCCTGACCCACCTCGATCGGCACCGACTCACCGGTAAGCGCGGATTGATCGATCAAGACCTCGCCCTCGCGGATATCAATGTCCGCCGGCACGAGGTCGCCCATCTGCAGATGAACGAAATCACCGGGCACCAACTCCTCCGCCGGAATCAGACCCCACGCGGCGTCACGCAAAACCCGCGCCCGCACGGCCAGCCGCTTCTGCAACAGCGCAAGAACGTTGCGCGCGCGAGTTTCCTGGAAAAGACTCAGCGACGCGTTGAACACCAGCAGCGCCGCAATGACGAGGCCTTCCACGAATTTGCCCAAGGCAAGTTCGAGAACAATCGTCGCCTCAAGCATCCAAGGCACCGGGGCCCAGAATTTGCCGACCAGCGCGAGGACTAGATGTGCCTTTTCCTCGGTTACCGCGTTGGGGCCACACTCCAGAAGGCGACGGCGAGCTTCCTCGCTGGAGAGGCCGCGCGACGGCGTCCTTACTGGCGACTGGGTGACGGAATCGGCCATTGAGGCACCTCGCACCGCTTGACCAGTCTCTGCCTTGGGCACACGAACGTCTCCTTTGAACTGAAGCAGCTTGCGCTCGACCAAGCTTGGTGGAACCTGAAGATGGCGGCAAGGACCAAGCTCGAACAACCGCGAAGATCGACGCTGGCGTCAGGTTCTGACGAGGTGGTGGCCTGAGACTCGAAGTTCCATACACGATCGACGCCTGTACCTTTCAGCACTGGCGATCATGAAGGAGCGAAGCATTCTGAAAAACGAGGCCGCACGAGCAGCAGGTGCTACCCAGTATCGCGGTAGAGTGAATACATCCGCGGAGAAAATTGGTGCCGAGGGCGGGACTTGAACCCGCATGTCCTTACGGACGGCGGATTTTGAAAGCCCGAAGTCAATGACCCTGGCGCTTTTACGCGATCGGTGTAAGGACGTTTACAAGAGTGCGCCGGGTCCATCGGCTATTCTCGAATCGCGTGCGGACGAGGGCCGAGGATTAACAATCCTTTGAGAGAGGCTATCTCCAAAGCAGGGTTTCATCGGGGTACCGAGAGTTCGAATCCAATCCGCTCCGCCATCGGGTCCTTCTCCGTTTACAATTCGGCCAGAGATGATCGAAATACGCGCCTGCGCGGCCGATTTCGCGTAGCTGGTGGCAGCCAGAAGGCTCCGATCGGATTTGCGGCTCACTTTGTCCGCGGAAATCAGATCCGGGCCCCAACGAAAGAGCGAAGGACAAGCGAGGCGCTCCTTTTTTCGGCACGTCCATCGTGGCTCGCGGGTCCGGTTCGTGAATAAAGCCGGCCCAGGTGCGTTTGCACAGTGCGAAAATCTCATGTGCCTTTTCTTTGAGCGCCCGTTGTTCCTCCGCGGTAATCGGGCGGTTGCGGAGCGGGGTGCACCAATTCGCCGTGCGCTGAAAAACTGTCAACTGTTCACAGTCGGGGGCAATTGTCTGAATGATCTGGACGGCAGTCGGGCTGGTGCCGATGATGCCGACTCGCTTGCCAGTGAAGTCGACCGGCTCTTTCGGCCAGCGTGCGCTGTGTAGCGACAGGCCTGCAAAGTCTTCAACCCCTGCATAGTCCGGAAACTGGTGCGCCGAAAGCAGCCCGGTGGCGCAGATGACGTAGCGCGCACGGGCGCGCACACCGTTGCGGGTCTCAATCTCCCATCTCTTGTCAGCTTCGTCGTAAATGACGGTCGCAACGCGCGCGTTGCACTCGATGTCGCGTTTCAGATCGAATTTGTCCGCGACAAAATGCAAATATCGCTCGATTTCCGGCTGGCCCGAGAAATGCTCGCTCCACTTCCATTCGTCTATCAGTTCCTGGGAGAAGGAGTATTGGTAGGAATAGCTCTCGGAGTCGAAACGGGCACCCGGGTAGCGATTCCAGTACCAGGTGCCGCCAATGTTGCTGCCAGCCTCGAACACCCGTGCCGAGAGGCCAAGCTCGCGGAGTTTATAGAGAGCATACAGGCCAGACACGCCGGCGCCGATTACTATAGCATCATAGTCCTGAGTCACGATTATAATCCTCCGTGGTCAGCGGTCAGCTTGTATTCAGACCAGCAATTGTCAGATGTTGTGCATCGGCTGGTCATGATCAGGCGGCTTCGCTTAGTTAATTGTCACTTGAGTGAGTAGCGTATTTCACAGGATCGCCTGCGGATCATCGCGAACTTTATTCCGGCACGAACCAGCGGTAGTTGCTGGAACGCCACCGGAGCGCCACCAACGTGTCCCGTGTTTTCCGATCGAATGAAAATGAAAGCTCCTACGTCGGGATCGTCTCCAAGTTCACATACAAATGTTTATCGCAGATTTATACCACGCATCTAACCCCAAACGCTGCGGCCAATTCGATGTTGCGATACTCGCAACATCCTTGGCCGTGCTGAAAGATACTGGCGGCGATTAGCCAGACGCCAACTATTCGGGCGGGAGGAGAACCGATCGCATTGTGATAATCGCGCCAGGGGTCGCGCTCTTCGTCGATCCAACGGCCGAGGTCCTCGTGCCCCGAGCGGATCACGATATGGGTCTCGCGCTGGCGCCACGAAGCGACGGGGCATCGAAAGCTGCGTTCGGGTTCGAGCGCGGCGCTCCATAAATAGGTAAGGTCTTGGCCGTTGTCGAATTCGAGCGCCAAACTCAGGTAGTCATGGGTGGCTAGGGAATCCTCGGCCCGGGCAGAGGGCAGGCTTTCAACCTTCCATGACCATCGCAGCCCGGTGTCGGGCGTAAACGGCGCCTCCAGCGACTTTTGCAAAATCATCGCATCGTTGTCGCACTGGCAGCGAATTACGGCAGCCCCCGGCGTATCGACTCGGCTGAACACTCCGGCATCGCCTAGCGACGGCAGATATCTCGAACCCTCAGGAACGACGACAGGATTGCGCAGGCGCTGAAGCTACTTTTCGGCGAAGCGCGCCGCGAGGCCTGTGCGCTGCGCTAGCTCACCCAGCCCTTGGGCGGCGTCTGCCCGCCAGCGGATTACGAGAACGGTAAATCCGCCGGCGGCCGACTCTTCCAATACGGCGGCGTTGGCCATCCGTCCGTACGCATCCGCCCATTGCCCCGGAAACACATTGCTCAGATAAAGGCGCCCTGAATGCCCGGCGGCGAAAGTGAGCGAACCTTTGGGAGTCCTGAACATCTCTGCGCGTTCACCGATACGCAGCCAGAGTGCAAAATACGCTTCGGCCCAGGCCTGAGGATGTTTCTTGATCCACGCCCGTCCCGCGCAAAACACGCTTAGCCGATCGCCGGCCGCAACTTCGATTCCGGTGTCCGTCCACGGCGGCCGCTCGGCCGGTACATGTGAGAGGTCGGATTGTGTCGCGCAATGTCGAATTTAGCGGGGCAGGAGAACTTATCCTTGTCGCGGTTGGCTCGATACTTTCGAGTCGGTCAAGTATCAGGTTGAACGCGGTCGCGATCTCCTGGCGGGCCAGTGACGCGCCCACGCAAAGATGCGCTCCCCAACCGAAGGACATGTGAGAGGCGCAGCGGCGCCTTCTGCCAACGCGTTCGCGGGCCAGAGGGTCTCACGTCCGCTCCTGGATCATCGTTGGCGACCGAATAACCCGCTGCAAAGCGACTGAGGCGTAACGCTTCCGAGCTGATCCCGGCAAAGCCCTCGTATACACCGATTCTAGAGCTAACTGCCAACCGGCTGCGAGGGCGGCGAACTTGCTGCCTCTCCGCCTCTGATGGCGAACAGCGGTCGATATTGTCGTGGACGGCGGCCAATCGGTCGTGCTCTAATCCAGCCGTTAAATAGCGGTGGACGAGAGCGGGTCTGACAGGAAAGATTCGCGGTTGGTATTCGGCCAGTGAAGCCAGAGCCAAAGTCGGGGCGTGCGCTTTAGGGCGCTGGACGTCTGAAGCGTGATGCAGGGCAATAGCGGATTCGATCGCGCCCGCTTCGAAGTCGGAGCACAGCTCTTATAAGGACGCGTTGGCAGACCGTGCCATCGGCAACATTCTCGCGCAGTATCAAGCAAGGTGCCTCGTGGCAGGACGACTGCAGGCTAAGGTCAACGCGGTGTGTCCCGGGCCGATCAAGCACCGCTGAGTGAAAGGGTGATACGCGAGCATCCCGATGCCGAGCGGATGGTCGAGGCGATTATGAGCCGCCTGCCGGTAGGCCGATGGGGACTGGCGGAAGAGGTAGCCGAGGCAGTCATGTGGCTGTGCTCCGAGGCGGCATCCTTCGTCACCGGCGCGGCGCTACCTGTAGACGGCGGGTACGTGGCGCAGTAGAGCACGTTCGCAAGGAGATCGACCATGATAGTTCGAGGCGAGCAGAACGGCGGCGTGGTTCTGGTCAATCAGACCGACCATTCACAACTTGTCGGACAGCTTGCCGCGCATTGGGGCAATGAGCAGTTCGACACCCCGCGTCCGTATGAATCGGTGGTTCGCGCCGCCGTGTACCACGATTTTGGCTGGCTGCCTTACGAGACCACTCCCGCTTCGGATCCCGAGAGCGGCAAGCCCTACGGCTTCTTGCAGGTCGGGCTGAAGGGGACCCAGTTGAAGGCCTACCGATGGGTGGTGGACTGGATGAACGAGATCGACCCCTACTCCGCGCTTATCATGTGTATGCATCGCACCGGCTTGTGGAGGGGCCGCTATGGGACTATCGATTATCCGACGGCGTTCAACTTCACCAACCCGCCGCCCGATATCGCAAAGTTCACCGACGAAAACGAACGATGGCAGGAAGAGCAGAAACCGAAGTTCGATCAGGACGTGCTGAAGACCAATTATTGGCTGATGCAGGTATGGGATCTGCTCGGACTCTATTTCTGCTGCCAGGAACTGCGCGACGACTACATCGAGCCGGTGCCGGTTAAATATTCAAACGGGGGCGACAGAGGCGCGAGAATCTCGATGAAGGCTGAAAGCCGCAATCGGGTCGTTTTCTCACCCTACCCGTTCGACGTCCGGCCGCTGAAGATCCAGCTACGACTCAAGCATCTCTCCGGCACCGCCTTCGACGGCGATCATGCATTTCGCAAAGCTTATTATCAGGCCAATAACGAATGGATCGAGTTCGAATTGAATTGAATCAGCTCTCGTTCGGAAAAGTCGAACACCCCAACGGGATTCGCCGCGTCGTCGGTTGACGTGACTATATTTTCACCGCCAACACCGCATGCCGTGGGATAGCTCGTGGCGCCGTCCCCACAAAACAACGCCGAGCCGCCGCCTGTCTTCAGCGAGGAGCCTCTTGCGGTTTTCCGACTCCCTGACCGCCGGCGGAACTGATTTGGACACCTAGAGACCATGTGAAAGGAAACCAAATCCGTCGAAATATCGCACAGAGGAAACACGCTAGGAAAATGAACCCCCCGCCATTCAAGTACATAGCTCCGAGCACCGTGGATGAAGCGCTGAACGCACTCAGCGCTCAAGGAGATGATGCCAAGATTTTAGCCGGTGGCCAGAGTCTGACTCCTATGTTGAACTTCAGGCTCATACACCCAGAGGTGCTGGTTGTGACCCAAAACCCGAAAAACGAGTCAGCGATAAGTTGAGTTTGACGCGGCAGGCGTGGTCCTGTGGACGAGATCGAGGAGGACACGCCGGTGGCGAAGAAGGGACATACGGAAGAGCAGATCTTGCGGGCTTTGCGTCAGGACCGGTAATTCTTGCTAAGCTTACCGGACTCCGTGTAGATCCCCGACTCGACCAGCACCTTCATCGCCGATTCCCTTGGACCGCGTCCCTTGCTTCGTGAACTCGGCCGCTGCTTCACGGAAACGCCTAACCGCTTCACGGCTGCTCAGGTCCGCTGGGGTCTTGGTCGCCGCTCTCTTGTCTTTCACACTCATCTTTACAGGATCCTTCGCGTGGGCGCTTCTTTCAAGACAGCCTCCGCTGACATGAGTGCGGGGTCAGCAGAGTGAGCCGCTCTGCTGGTCACTCCCGATCGGGTCCGAGCCATTCGTTCCTGCCTGTGGCGCAGACGGTGATCCACGCACCGGCGGGTCAACACACGTCGGTCCGATCTCGATTCGATCACAGTTTGATCACAGGGTGCGGTTCCGATCGCTGACCGAAGCACAAGGGACGAAAGAAACCTCGCTGCTTGCAATGGGTTTTTTGGTGCCGAGGGCGGGACTTGAACCCGCATGAGCTTGCGCTCGGAGGATTTTGAGTCCTCTGCGTCTGCCGTTTCGCCACCTCGGCATCGTGGTGGTTGCGATGCTGCGCCCGCCTTTGCGCTCGACGCGTCCCGAATAGCACAACCCCGCAATCGAATTGCCTGATTGTGCCAGAGGCGAGCGCCGGCCCACAAGCGCGCTTCCATCACCAACGCGACCAGCATGAGATTTCAGTTTTCAGGAATTGTCATAAATCCGTCGCCCAAAAAATGGCACTGGTTGACGAAGGCGCTCATATCGAGGAGCTTGTCAGAGGCTTTCTCACGAGATTTTCAAAAACCTCGGGTTCTTAAAAGTGGTGCGACATTTGCTCTGACTCCTGAACTGCGGGCGTCGAGGGGAGAGCGTCGAGAGAAAGCGTCGAACAGACGGCGTTACACAGGTACCACGGGGGCAAGTCACGGATGAATCTGAATCGTTTGACCAAAGGCGTGGCATCGGTGGCGGTCGTCTTGATGGCGGTCGGAATCGGACTGGCGCACGCATGCTCGCGCGTGTTGTGGGTCAGGAGCGGACAGCCGGTGCTGGTCGGTCGTACGATGGATTGGTTCGAGCCGATGCAGACCAATTTGTGGGCCTTGCCCCGCGGGATCAAGCGCGACGGCCTGGCGGGCAAAAATTCGCTGCACTGGACTTCCAGGTACGGCAGCGTGGTTTCCGTGGTCTACGACTTTGCCTCTGCCGACGGCATGAATGAAAAGGGACTCGACGCGAATATTCTGTGGTTGGCCGAAGCCGATTACGGTAGCCGCGACCACAAGCTGCCCGGGCTCTCGATGAGTCTATGGGCGCAATACTATCTCGACAACTTTGCGACCGTGGCTGAGGCGATCACGGCCACAGAGGAAGGCCGCTTCCAACTCGTGCCAATCACACTGGGGATCAGGAAAAAGATGTCCTCAACGGTGCATCTGTCGCTGGCGGACAGCACCGGCGATTCGGCGATTATCGAATATATCGGCGGCAAGGCGAAGATTTATCATGGTCGAAATTACACCGTGATGACCAACTCCCCGACTTTCGACCAGCAACTCGAACTGGCGCGGCTATACAAGGGACTCGGCGGAGACAAACCGTTGCCCGGCACCAGCAGCGCGCACGACCGTTTCGTGCGCGCCAGCTATTACGTCAAGTACCTCCCCGGACCAAAGAACTACCGCGAGGCGGTGGCCGGAGTGCTGAGCGTGATGCTCAATGTTTCGGCGCCGTTTGGCGTCAACGAGCCGGGCAAGCCCAATATTTCGGCGACCATTTTTCGCACGGTGGCCGACTTGACCAACGGCATCTACTACTACGAATCCACGCTCAGCCCGAATATTGTGTGGCTGGATCTGCATCAGCTCAATCTGGCCGCGGGCGCACCGATGGAGGAGCTCGACCTGATCGGCAAGCCGACTCTGGTCGGCGATGTCACCGCCCGATTCGGTCCCGCCGCGCCATTCAAGTTCATGCCCGCGGGCGAGCATTGGGTCGAAGTTTTCGGGACTTCGCCCGGGGCTTGATCCGCTCGCGAGGTTGCGCGGAACCCAACGCCGGCAGAGCCGGCCGCTGGCTCAACGCGGCAGAAATTCGTTGATCGCGCCGCCGATCAAATCCTTCGACGCGATGCGGTCGAGCGTGTCGAGATCCCATCCGCCCTCGCGATAGAGCGAACGTGCCGGCTCGGGCTCGGCGTACAGGCCGACCAGGTCGCCGCCCACCACGAACGTGCGGCCGTTGACGTTCACGGCCGCGTCGGTGCATAGCCAGACCACCAGCGCCGCGACGTGCTCGGGCTTGTTCCGCAAGCCGCTGCGATCGATCGCCGGCGCCGCCGTCGGCCCCAGCGTCGCGCGCATCCGCTCCATCGCGTCCGCCACGCCCTCGTCGAACAGCCGGGTCGCTGCGCGCGGCCGTATCGCGTTGCATCGCACGCCATAACGCCCGAGATCGCGCGCGACGGTGCGCGTCAGCCCGACGATTCCCTCCTTGGCCGCCGAATAACTCGCCTGCCCGAAATGACCTAGGCCCGACTCGGAAGCCGTGTTGACGATCACGCCACTCTTCTGCTCGCGAAAAATTGGACTGGCGAAGCGGATGGTCGTGAAATGGCCCTTGAGATGCACCGACATCATCGAGTCCCAATCGTCCTCGGTCATGTGAAAGATTATTTTCGGACGCACGGCGCCGGCATTGTTGATGAGAATGTCCAGCTTGCCGAACGCGTCGATTGCGGTCTTGATGATGCGCTCGCCGCCTTCCATCGTGGTGACGCTATCGATGTTTGCCACGGCCTCGCCGCCGGCGGCGCGGATTTCCGCCGCTACCTGTCCCGCGATGCTCTGGTCGGCACCCTTGCCGAGCATGTCCGTGCCCAGATCGTTGACCACGACCTTTGCGCCTTCGGTCGCGAGCAGCATCGCCTCGGCCCGTCCGATTCCGCGCCCTGCGCCGGTTACGATTGCGACTTTGCCCTTGAGTCTCTGTTTTCCGTGTTGCGTTGCCATCATTGTCTCCATCTATTGATGCGCGCCGCTGGCCGCCTGTGACGGGTGCGGCGACCGCCTCGCGCCTATGAATAGCGCCGAATCGCGCGCCATGCGAGAGCGCCGGCGCGCCTACTGAGAATCTTCCGCAGGGTTGCTGGGTGGGGCAGGGCGCGTGCCGAGCAGGTAGATTCCGCCGGCGATCGCGGAAGAGAGTAGCATCGCCAGCACCAGCCCGCCGATCACGGCGACCGCCAGGGGTTGCTGAACTTTGGCGCCCGCGCCGTAGCCGAGCGCAAGCGGCAGCAGGCCGGCTGCCGTCGCCAGCGTGGTCATCACGATCGGCCGCAGCCGCACCGTCGCCGCGTCGGCCAGGGCCTTGGCCGGCGCGATACCTGCGGCGACGCCGTGCTCGGCGCGGTCGAGCAGCAGGATGCCGTTTTTGGCCGTGATGCCCGCGACCATGATGACGCCCATGAACGACGAGATGTTGAGCGTGATTCCGGTAAGCGCGAGCGCGGCGAAGCTGCCGACCAGGCAGGCCACCGCCGCGATCACCGTGGCCAGCGCAGGCGCCAGCCGCCCGAACTCCCACAGCACGATCAGCAGCACCATCACCAGCCCGGTTGCCATCACCAGCGCGAGTTGATGAAACGCCTGCTGTTGCTGTTCGTAGAGCCCGCCAAGTTCCAGCGACACGCCCGCCGGCAGCACCATCTTCGCGAGCCGCGGCGTAATTTCGCCGAGCGCGGTGCCAAGGTCGACGCCCTCCAGGCGCGCCGTGACGGGAACGACCGGGCGCAGCCGCTCACGGGCTAGCTCGTTGGTCTCGCCTGCCCAGCTCAGCTCGGCCACTGAGGTCAGCGGCACGGTGCTGCCCGAGGGCGTGCGTAGCTGCACTTCGGAGAGCGTGGGCAGGCTGCGATGGAAGTTCGGCGGGTAACGCACGCGCACGCCGATAAGCCGGTCGCCGACGCTGAGTTGCGTCGCGACGGTGCCTTCGATCGCGGTTTCCAGCGTGGCGCGGATGTCGTCGGCGTTCAGCCCATAGCGCGCGGCGGCGCTCTGGTTGATCACGATCTGTTCCTCAGGACTGCTCACAACGATGCCGTCGAAGACGTCGACGACACCCGGGACGCCGGTAAGTTCGGCGGCGACGCGGCGTGCGGTTGCTTCGATCACGGGCTGGTCGGAGCCGAACACCTTTATCTCGATCGGCTGCGGCACGCCCGAGAGGTCGCCGATCAGGTCCTGCAGGACCTGCGAGAATTCGATATGCATGCCGGGGACCGCGGCCAGGATGCGTTGGCGTACGTCGTTCATGATCTCGTCGATCGAGCGCGAGCGTTGTTGCTTGAGGCGCACCGAGAAGTCACCGCGGTCCGATTCGGTAAGGAAGAATCCCATTTGCGTGCCGGTACGCCGTGAGAAGGCCGCCACCTCGGGCGTCGCCCTGAGAATGTCTTCGATTTTTCCCAGCAGCGCGTCAGTGTCGGCGAGCGTGCTGGGCGGCGGCGCGATGTAGTCGAGCACGAAGGCGCCCTCGTCGAGCGCGGGCAGATAGTCCGTGCCCACCGCGCCGTAAAGGACGAAGGCCATGACGAAACAGGCCGCTGCGGCGGCAAGCGCCAGCGCCGGGACCCGGATGAACGGCCGCAGCTCGGCGAGAAACGCGGCGCGCATCACGCCGAACACGCGTCCTGGCGGGCGGCTCTCGCGCCGCCAGCGACCGATCAGCTTCTCCAGTGCAGGCGTGAAGAAAACCGCAAGGCCCAGCGAGATCGCAAGGCCGCCACCGAGCGTGATGGCGAGCGCGCGAAAGAACAGTCCGGTGATGTTCGAGACGAAGACCAGCGGCATGAAGACCGCGATCACCGTGAGCGTCGAGGCGATGAGCGGGCGGCTGAGCTCGGCGAGCGCGCTCTCGACCGCGGCGTCGGTGGGACTGCCGGTTGAATGACCGCGATGGATCGCTTCTATCATGACGATCGCGTCGTCGATGAACAGCCCGATTCCGGCCGCGATTCCGCCGAGCGTCATCATGTTGAACGACAGCCCGCCCAGCGCCATCACCACCAGCGTGATCGCGATCGTGCACGGCACTACCACCGCCGCGACCAACGCGCTCATCACGCTCATCGTGAACATCCATACCACCACGACCGAGAGCCCCAGCCCGAGCACGATCGCGTCGCGCACGCTGGCGACCGACTCGGCCACCAGCGTCGCCTGGTCGTAGGAAAAGGAGAAAGTTACGTCGGGGTAGCGGCGGCGGAACCTGGCGACGATCGCGCGGGCTTGTTCCGCGATGAACTCGGTGTCGCCGTCGGGCGTGCGCGAAATTCCCACCAGCAACGACGGGCCGTGCTCGCTGGTGGTGCGGATGTAATCCTCCATGATGCCGGTGTCGACTGTGGCGACGTCGCGGACGTAGATCGGCTGGTTGTTGACGGTGGCGATCGGCACCGCCAGCAATTGATCGCCGTGATGCAGGTCGCCGGTCACGACCGTGAGCAGCATCCGATGCTGGTCGAGCACGCGGCCGGCCGAGGCGATTACGTTGGCCTGCTTGAGCCCCATCACCACCTGGTCGGGCGTGAGTCCGTGCGCGAGCAGCCGCGCCGGATCCAGCCGCACCACGTACTCGCGGTACTTGGCGCCGACCATCTCGACCCGGAAGACGCCCGCGACGCGATGAAGGCTCGGGACCAGGTCGTAGAACGCGATGTCGGTAAGCTCGGTCAGGTTGCGCACGTGCGAGCTTAGGCTGAGATCGAGAATCGGGAAGGTTCCGGTGCTCAGCAGGCGCGTGTTGACGTTGGTGCCGGCAGGCAGATGGGCGCGGGCCTCCGACAACGCGGCGCCGAGCAGCTCGAAGCTGGTGGTGGGGTCGTTGCTTTCGGCGAAGTTGACGTCGACCTCGGCGCTGCCGCGGGTGGTGGTGGACCGGACCAGCGTGGTGCCGGGCACGTTGTAGGCCGCCTCCTCCAGCGGCCGCGTCACCGCGGCCAGCATCTGGCCAGCCGGAAGCTCGGCGCTGTCGGCCAGAATGATGGCGCGATGGAACACGAACTCGGGAAACACCGCGTTGGGAATCGATTGCGCCAGGATTGCGCCGAGCACGCTCAGTGCGATCACGGTGAACAGGGACAGGATGGTGCTGCTGCGGCTCATATATCGCTGATTGGGGTGCTCGCGGTGATCCGGATGCCTGCCGTCAACGGACTATTGCGGACCTGCGCTCACGGCCGGAGGAGTAACGGCGGCTTGCACTTCGAGTCCGTCGGACAGCGCGTAGCCGCCGGAGGTGATTACCAGTTCGCCGGGCTCGAGCCCGTGCGTGACCTGCACTGCGGCCGCGGTGCGGATTGCGGTGACCACGATGGTGCGATGGGCGCGGCCGTCGGCGCCCACGGTGAAGACGTAGGAGATGCCGCGCGCCGCGTCCTGGAACAGCGCGGCCGCGGGTATCACGACCGCATCGGGCACCGACTTGATCGTAACGTGAACCTCGACCGCGGCTCCGACCACGGCGATTCGGCGGGGGCCTGTGAATTGCACCCACACCGGCGCGGTAGTCCCGCCCGCGGAGAAGCTGGGAGAGATCGACCAGATGCGCGCGGGATAGCTGACACCCGGATTCAGCGCCGAGGTTACGCTGGCGTCCATCCCGGACTTCAGCGCGCCGAGTTGGTTGATCGGCGCCTGAGCGTCGACGTAGACGCTTTCGGGATCGACCAGGTCGACCAGCGGGTCGAATTCGTTGACGATCTGGCCTGGATTGACGATGCGCTGGGCGACCAGGGCGTTTTCGGGCGCGCTCACGGGGATTCCCGGTCCGCTGGAGTAGCGCTTGACCGCACGCGCCATCGCGTTGGCTTCAGCCGGGTCGATCTGGCGCGCGGCTTCCGCGCCGGCTCGTGCGGCGTCCTGCTCTCGATTGACAATATGCGCGAGCACCTGTCCGCGCCGCACGCTGTCGCCGGTAGTCACTTCGAGTCCAATTACGCGCCCGGACGTCGGCGCACGCAGCGTCAGAGTGCGCAGCGCGGCGGTGGTGCCGATGAGCGACACCTGCTGGCTCATCGGCTGCACGGAGACGTGCGCGGCGCTCACCGCCAGCACCACCCGGGTTGCACTATCGGCCGCGGTCTCGCCGGCCGGCGCCGCTCCGTGGCATCCGAGCGCCGCCAACGCGGCGAGTATCGCAAATAACGCCGGCGCGGCGGCTTGCGGTTTCATCATTGGCGGGCCCCGAGCAGCAGGGCGCCCTCGGCGGCAGCCTGGCGCGTGGCGAATTCCTGATCGGGGCGCGCGAGCCTCAGTAACTCGGCCTGCTGATAGGCGTCGAGCACCTCGAGCAGCGTGACCGTGCCACCTCCCAGAAAGCGCGCCCAGGTCAGTCGGAAAGCGTCGTCGGCGGTGGACTGTGCGCTGGCCAGCAAGGCGAGCTGATTGCGCGCCTGACGATAACGCAGCGCCGCATCAGTCATCCGGCGGCGCAGGTCAAGCTCGACCTGCCGCACCTGCGCATCCGCCGCGAGCACCTTGGCGCGGGCCTGATCGATATGCGAGGAGATTAGGCCGCCGTCGAAGATCGGCATCGAGACCAGGCCGTCGTACATGGCGCCGGCGTTGTGGGTGAAAGTATGCGGCGGGTTGATGCCTTCCCATCCGGCGTTGGCCGAGAGTCTCACCGTCGGGTAGCGCTCGCGATTGGCCGCTTGCACCGTCGCCCTGGTGGAAGCGGCCGTGCGCTCGGCGGCCAGCAGCATCGGGTTGCGCGCGAAATCGCCGCCGGGCTCGGCGGGCAGGCCGCTGACCTCCGCGACGTCGAGGTCGGAGCGGTCGAAATCGCCTATCATCGAACCGAGCGTCGCTGAGGCGCGCGCCGTCATGCTGCGCGCGTTGGACAGACTGAGCTGGGCATTGTCGCTGGCGGTTTCGATCTTGAGCAGGTCGTTGGGAATCGCGCGTCCGGTTAGGCGCTCCCGCTGGATCACCGCCACGTAGCGCCTCATGCGCGCGGCGTTGGACTCGAGCTCGCGTTCGACCTCGCGTGCGCGCTGCAGATCATAATATGCAACGGTGGTGTCGAAGACTATCTGGGCGCGCGCCGCGGGTATGCCGTACTCGGCGGCCTGGCTCTGGTACAGCGCCGCGCGGGCCAGGGCGGCCTGGTGGCCGAAGTCGTAGGCGGTGTAATTGAGAGTCAGCAGGGCGGTGGAAAGTCCGCCGTTGGTGACCGCTATGCTGTAGCCGGGCGCCTGCATGTATTCGGAGTTGGCCCCGAGCCAAGGGTAGAGCGGCGCACGCGCCTCGCGCACCATCGCGGCGCTGAGGTCGCTCTGCGCGGTCGCGGAGGTGAGCGTCGGCGCGAAGGCGAGCGCGCGCTGCACGGCCCGATCGAGCGTGAGCGTCGCGCACTGCGCGGAGGCGCAGAGCGTCGCGATCGCCACGGCCGCGACCAGGGCGTAGCCGGACATTCGTATCGACGGAATGCGCATCGACCTCATGGTCGTGGGTATCGTGGTGCGCATCATTTTGCCCATCATTTTCCGCGTCATGGCGACGAGTTGGTCCACCGTCATCTCCCCCTGGATGCGCATGAAAAGGTCGTCGGCCAAACCTAACAGGCGTCCGCAGACGAAAGTAGTTAACAAACGTTCATGTAGGGGTGCGCGCGGACGCGTGGGATTCCGCTCAACCGCCCGCAAGCGGCAGACGCACCTGGATTTCGCAGCCGCCGGCGATGCGGTTGGCGGCCCGGATGACGCCGCCGTGACGGCGCACGATTTCGCGGCTCAGTGCGAGGCCGAGGCCGCTGCCCGCGCCGTTGGCACCGCGGCTGCGATAGAAGGGATCGAAGATATGCTCGAGGTCGCGAGGGTCGATGCCGGGACCGTTGTCGCACACCGAGAGCAGCGCCGTCGGCCCTTGCGCGCTAACTCCGATCTCGATCCTGCCGCCAGCCGGCGTGAACTTGACCGCGTTGTCCAGCAGGTTGAGCACCACCCGGCGCAGATCGCCGGCGCTTCCTTGGACGACGATTCCCTTGCGCGCATCGCTGGCTAATACCTGATGTCTGGCTTCGGCCAGCGTCTGCGCCATCACCGACGCTTCGGCCGCGATTTCACTCAAGTCCACCGGCGCGCGCTCCACCGCCGGCTCGGCCTCCAGCCGCGCCAGGGCGAGGAGGTCCTCCGCGATCGTGCAGAGGCGCTCGACTTCGCCCATCGCCTGCTCCAGCGCCACGCGGCTTTCCGCGGCGCCGCGCGGGCGCTGCAGTGTGACCTCCAGCCCGCTGCGCAGCACGGCCAATGGCGTGCGCAATTCATGGGCGGCTTCGGAGACAAAGCGCCGCTGCGCAGCGGAGGCGCGCTCCAGGCGCTCGAGCAACTGGTTGATGGCGTGGATGAGTTGTCCCGCTTCGTCGTGGACGCGCGTGAGCGGCAGGCGCTGGCGCAAATCGCGCGGCCCGATGCGCGCCAGGGCGGCGGTGACCTGGTTGACCGGGATGAGCGCCCAGGCCGACATCCAGTAGCCGCCCGCGACGCACAGCGCAAGGATAATCGGGATGACCAGCAACAGTGCGCTTCGCAGGTGCGCGACGGCGCGCCGCACCGGCGCGGCATCGGCGCCATCCTGCAAAAATGCGGACTCGCCGTTGACGCGCAGCGGGACGACCGCGAAGCGGTAGCGATGCTGCCCGCCGTCGACGACCGATTTCGGCGCCGCTAGTGCATCAGGCAGGTCGGCGCCGGTGTCGCCCGCGTCGAAAACGGGATGACCGCCGGCTACCAGGCGCACCCGGCGTCCGGGTCCCAGATCTTTTTCCTGACTGAGGCGCCGGAGAATCAGACCGGCATCGGCGGCGGTGGAATGGGAAATGGTGGTCGCCGTCGTATCCGCTTCTTCCATCAGGGCGGCGTCGAGCGCTCCCCACATCGCGCGCGCAAACATGACCATGATAAGCAGTCCGGCCGCGAACAGAATCAGGGCGGTGATGGCCGTCCAATAGATAGTCAGGCGCAGCCGAATACTCACTCGGAGCCCCTAATCTTACTATTGTACCCGGGTAACTCGAGGCGCAGCATGTAACCGGCGCCGCGGATCGTGACAATCAACGGGGGCTGGTTGACCAGCTCGATTTTCTGGCGCAGGCGGTTGATGAACACCTCGACGATATTCGACATCGCGTTGTAGTCCTTGCCCCAGACCGCCTCTCCGATCATGTCCCGGGTCACGGCCAGGCCGGCGTGCCGCACCAGGTATTCAAGGACCATCAATTCTTTGGGCGACAGATCCAGCGCGCGGCCGCCGCGCGAGGCCACCCGGCGGGAAGTATCGATTACTATATCGTTCGCTTCCAGCACGAGGCTGTCGGCCGCCAGCGGGCGGCGGAGCAGCGCGCGCACCCGCGCCAATAGCTCGCTGAACGCGAATGGCTTGGCCAAGTAGTCGTCGCCGCCGCCGTCCAGGCCTCGCACCAGGTCGTCGGTGGAATCGCGCGCGGTCAGAATGAGCACCGGAAGCACCGCACCGGCCGTGCGCAATTCGGCGAGGAATTCGAGTCCGTCCTGGCCGGGCAGGCGCAGGTCGAGCAGCATCAGATCGTATCCGTTGCGCGAGAGCGACGCGCGCGCGGCCTCGGCGCTCGGCGCGACCTCGACGGCAAAGCCGGCCTCGCCGAGTCCGCGCTTTAAGTTGGCGGCCAGCTTGGCTTCGTCTTCAACTACCAGCAGACGCGCGGCGGGCATCGTGGGCCTCGGGCGTTGGCGGTCCGGTCTTCAAGCGCCGCTACGATCGTACAAGGCGGACCGTGCTTGCGCGAGACCGTTTTCAAATGACCAGCGAGAGCAGGCCGGCGGCGATGAGGGCGCCCGCCCAAACCGCGTCGAGGTTGATCCAGGCGCTGCGCAGGAACGCCAGACCCACACGGTCGTACACCACGACGGCGATGGTGCCCATCACGAACAGCATCGCGGCCGTGTGCAGCAGGATCACCGCCCCCGCTTGCGTAAGCGAGAGCGAGGCGCCCATCGCGGCCATCGACTCATGCATCAGGCGCCCATGCACGCCGTGCATCATCTGATGATGCATCGGCGCGCCGCCCGGCATGTCCATCAGAATCGGGAACAGCATCAGGCCCGCGCCATGCGCCGAGGCCATCAGGAACGACCATAGCGCAAGCTCGTACCACTTCACTCGCATCGCGACCCATCGCGGATGTGCGCGCGGACGCAAGTAGCGGAAGACACCGAACAGGATAAGGATAGCGGCGCCGGCCGGGCGCAGCAGCGCAGACGCGGCGGCGAATCGCGCCCATCCGATCAATGCGACCACGGTGGCGATCGAAATCAGATGCCCCAGCGCGATCGGCGCGAGCGCGGCGAAGACCTTTGCGCGGCGCCGATCCTGGAGCCCCAGCGCCACTGCGAATAGCCATCCCATCGACGGGTCGAGGCCGTGGTAGGCGCCCAGGGCGGCGATCGCAATCCACGGCCAGACCACGGTCACGGGTAGCAGAAGGAATCAGACGAGCAGTCGCCGCCCTCCAGGTGGATCTGATGCGGACGTTCGCCCTCGAAGGGGATGAAGAAGTTCGGGTCGAGCGCAATGCCGCCGGCCGGGTTGACGTCGACCTTGGCGATCCATCCGCGCATGCCTTCAGGATAGAACTGATCGTCCAGCGCTGAGTAGAGCGAGTTGGTCATGTAGATGCGGCGGCCGTCGCGGCTGATCTCGAGCATCTGCGGCGCGCCGTTGACCTTGCCGGCCTTGGGATGCGGCGTGCGCGCGGCCATCCCGCCGATACGCACCGAGCCGGTCTGGCGCGGATGGAACGGGTCGCTCACGTCGTACTGCTTGAGTTCGCCGGTGCCCCAGCATGAGGCGTAGAGGTACTTGTCGTCGAGGCTGAGTGCGATCTCGGGAACCAGTGGCGGTGCGGCCTTGAACTGCTTGAGCGGCGGCGGCAGCAGCGCCGGGTCGGCGGGCTCGGCGGGAATCTCGATCACCTTGCGCGCGGCCCACTTGCCGTTGCCGTTCTCGCGATGCCATAGCCAGATTCCAGCGCTGAGGTCCTTGGTCGAGAGGACGGTGCAGACGAAGCCGTAGGCCTTGGTCGGATCGTGCGCCGGCCGCAGCTCGAGCGCCATCTGGTGCTCCGCGCCAAGGTCGATTTCCTGGAGGTGGCGGCGCTTGCGCAAGTCCCACATATGCAGCCGATGGCCATAGTCGCCCTTGACCAGGCGTTCGAGGCTGAGTCCATTCTCGAACATGTCGGGCGTGCCCCATTCGCTGGAGATCCCGACGTCGTAGCCGATGTGCCACCAGAAATCGTAGGCGAGGAACTGCGGGCCGCGGTCGACCTCCCACTGGCCAAGCACGTCGAAGCTCTCGTGATCGAGCAGGAACACTCCGCCCGGGCCGCCGCCGTGCGCGCCGCCCATGGCGCTTACGTAGATCGCGTCGGGGCCGCAATGGAACGTATGCGGGCGGCTGTAGCCGGCGCGCGTCGCGATCTCCTCGGCTTCGATCACCTTGACGATCTTCGGCGCGCGCGGGTCGGGCTTGGTGTCGATCACGTGAATGCGCGAGGAACGCAGGCCGGGGACCAGCAGGTAGCGGCGCTCGACGTGTGGATGCGGCGAGTACGGGCACAGCGCCGAGCTGCACGCGTTCCATCCGAAGTGATGCAGCTCGTTGCCGGCGTTGGGCATCTCGAGGCGTCCGACCACGGTGGCGAAGGTCGGAGAGCCGGGGTCGAGGTCGAGCACGTTGATCGCGTCGCGTTTGCCGTGCTTGGGATCGAGACTGAAGGTTGCGACGTAGCCGAGCCGCTCGCGCGGTCCCTCGATCGCCATCCGCGGCGAAGGATAAAAAGTCTGATCGGGTTTCCAAAGCATGGGCGTGTGCCTCTTTCGACTTGAGCCGTAAGCTCGTCCTTAGATAGCGCCGCACCCTGATTCAAGCAAGCACAAATTTGATCTCACTCGCGGCCGGATTTTGCCTTGCATTTCAGACCTCAAATGAGTTCATTACGGGTCTCCGGATCCAATTCAGGTGCCGGCGCGAACGCGGGAGGGACAAGCGATGGATTCACTGCGTAGTACGGGGGCGGTGCTCGGACGCATCATGTTGGCCTATATCTTTGTCACCGCCGGGATCGAAAAAATTTCCGGACCGGCGGGCACCATGCAGTACATGGCGAGTGCGGGGCTGCCGCACTCCCTGGTGCCCGAGCTTTTTGTGCTTTCGGTGGTCGTCGAACTGCTGGGCGGCCTGATGCTGATCTTCGGATGGTACGCCGAGCCGGCGGCGTTCATCATGTTCCTGTGGATGATCCCGGTGACGATAATCTTCCACGTCTCGACGGGACAGACCGTCCAGTGGGAGAAAAATCTCGCCATCATGGGCGGGCTGCTGATGGTGGCGGTGCTGGGGCCCGGCGGATTCAGCCTCGGTGGCGTGCACGGCAGGCGCCGCATCGCCTGAAGATTGAGCGGGTAACGGAAAGAGAGAAAACCCGGAAACAGCACGGGCGCGACGCAGGGCTGGCCGATACCGGCCACACGCCGCGCCGCGCTCGCGCGCGTCTGGAACGCTGCTATCTGTTACTGGTGCGCGCTTTCGCTCAGCGCCGCCTTCACCAACGTCTGCAGCTCGCCGCTTGAATGCAGCTCGCGCACGATGTCGCATCCGCCGACGAACTTGCCGTTGACGAAAACCTGCGGGATGGTCGGCCAGTTGCTGAAGACCTTGACCGCGTCGCGCACTTCCTGGTCGGCGAGCACGTCGACCGTGGTATAAGGCGCGCCCAACTCTTCGAACACCTCGACCGTCGCGGCCGAGAATCCGCATTGCGGAAAGCTGCGATTGCCTTTCATGAAAATGACGATCTTGTCGCTGTTGATCGCCGTACGGATTCGCTCGATTGGATCGGCCATCTGAACTCTTACCTCCGGTTCTGATACTGGTTCGGGGTCATCACTTTGAGCGTGAGCGCGTGGATGCGGGCCTTCATGGCGTCGCCCAGCGCGCCGTAAACCGCCTGATGGCGTTCGACCAGGCCCTTGCCCTCGAAACTCTCGCTGACCACCAGCGCTTCGAAATGATCGCCGCCACCGGTGAAGTCGCGCACCTCGACCAGTGCGCCCGGCAGCCCGCGCTCGATCATTTCCTTGATTTCCTGCGCTTCCATCAATCCCTAATCTTAGCGTTCGGAGGCGGCGCCGTCGAGCGGCGCCGGCGCCGCTGACACGACCTCGTCGAAGCGCGAGTAATCGATCAAAAAGGTGCCGTCGGGCAATTCGTGCAAAACGTCGGCGAAGCGCATGCCCCAGACTATTTCGTCCGCGACCCACACGTAGCGCACATGGACGTTCTGCAGAAACGACTCATCCATCCCCACCAGCGAGGCGATGATCATGCTGCGTGAGGCTTTGAGCGACGCGGCGGTTTCGCCCAGAAGCGGGCTGCCTTCGACGATGGGATGAACCACGGTCCAGCTCAGCGAGAACAGAGCGTTGCGGCTGCGCGAGAGGGCGAGATCGTAAAAGCGGCGCATGCCTTCGCCCTCGCGCGTCGTCTCCCAGCGCGACAATACTACGTGGATCTGCGCCTCGACGATGCGGTTGGAGCGCTGATTCACCGCCCGAAACATCAGCGACGGCACTCCGTCGCGCGGCGAGATCGCCACCACCCGGCTGAAGCGCACGCGCGCGGTGGGCCGCGAAAAACGGGCGAAGACCAGCCCGGTCACGACGGCGAGTGAAGTCAGCCCGCTTAGCGCCTCGATACTCACCAGGATGTTGGACACGAACGAGCGCGGCGCCATCGTGCCGTATCCGATGGTCGCCATCGTCTGCACGCTGAAAAAGAACGCGTCGGCGAACGAACCGGGCCGGGCGTTAGCCACGCCGCCGTCGATCATGTAGCCGAGCGCGAACAGGCAATTGATGGATGCGAACAGGGCCAGGACTATGAGCAGCAGGACCGGCCACGAAATCGTGGTCAGGAAAAAATACAGATCGCTGAGGCGAGCGCGCGGCGCTCCCGACGTGATCCGGCCGATGTTGTCGCGGGCTTTGCCGTCCAGCTCGATTTCGGTGGAACCCTGGCTCATTGGAATGTTCCGGGCTTGCGTGCGTTTGGCGATCAGACTTGCTCGACCACCGTTGCGATGCCCTGGCCGATCCCGATGCACATCGTCACGAGCCCCAGTTGCGCGCCGCGCCGCCGCATCTCGTGCGTCAACGTCACCATCAGCCGCGCCCCCGAACATCCCAGCGGATGCCCCAGCGCGACCGCGCCGCCGTTGACGTTGAGCCGGTTCTCGTCGATTTTAAGCGCGGTGTTGCAGGCCAGCACCTGCGCCGCGAACGCCTCGTTGATTTCGACCAGGTCGAGATCGCCCATCTTCAGCGCCGCGCGGCCCAGCGCCTTGTGCGTCGCCGGCACCGGTCCCCATCCCATGATCTCCGGCCTTACGCCGGCGACCGCCGTGGCGCGAATCCGCGCCATCGGCCTGAGCCCCAGTGCGCGCGCCCGCTCGGCGCTCATCAGCAGCACGGCGGCCGCGCCGTCGCATACTTGCGAGGAGTTGCCGGCGGTGACCTGTCCGCCGTCGGGCTTGAACGAGGGCTTGAGCGCCGCGAGCCGCTCCAGGCTGGTGTCCGGACGCGGCCCCTGGTCGACATCGACCAGGCCGGTGGCGAGGCGCACCGGCACAATCTCCTCTTTGAAGCGTTCGCGTGCCGCGATCGCGCGCTGATGCGACCGCAGCGAGAACGCGTCGGCCTGCTCGCGGGTGATTCCGTACGTTGCGGCCAGCCGCTCCGCCGTCAACCCCATCACGAACATGTCCTGCGGAAACAGGTCGAGCAGCTTGGGATTGGGCAGCAGCCCGGAGCCCATCGGCACATGGCTCATCTGCTCGACGCCGCCCGCGATTGCGACCTCGCCCGCGCCGGTCATGATTTCGTAGGCGGCGAAGTTGACCGCCTGCAGACCGGATCCGCATTGGCGGTCGACCGTGGTGCCTGCGACCTCGACCGGGAGTCCTGCCAACAGCGCGATCATGCGGGCGATATTCAGCCCCTGCTCGCCCGACTGGTTGGCGCATCCCCACACCACGTCCTCGATTTCGGCCGGGTCGAGCTTGCGATTGCGCTCGAGCAGGCGGCGCACGCACATCACCGAGAGGTCGTCGGCGCGGATGTCCTTGTAATAGCCGTCCTTGTTGGAGCGGCCGATTGGCGTGCGAACTCCATCAACGATTACCACTTCGTGCATGACTTGCGCCTCCGCGGTTGAAAATCGAACATAGTTGACATCGGGCCGAGCGACGGTCCATGAGTCTAACATGCGCCGTGCGCTGTCCGGCAAAGGGCCCGAGAGGCAAGGCCGGGGGCGCGAACGGCGGGCGAGGAGAGGTGACCATGGCCGCGAGCGAGCGAATCTCCAGTGCGATCTCGGCCAGCCGGCAGTACGCGCCTTACGTCGAGGCGGATTGGGGCTTCAAGAATACGTGGTACCCGGCGCTGTTCAGCCACGAGCTGGGCGAAAATGGCGTCAAGGGCGTCACGATGGCCGGCCACGACATCGCGCTCCGCCGCTCGCGCGGCAAGGTTTACGCCTTGCGCGACCGTTGCGCCCATCGCGGAGTCAGAATGTCGCTGCGTCCGATGTGCCTGACCGCCGAGACGCTGAGTTGCTGGTATCACGGCTTTACCTACGGACTCGACGACGGCGTGCTGAAAACGATCGTCGCCTCGCCCGACGATCCGCTGATCGGCAAGGTGCGCATCCGCACCTACCCGGTGGTGGAACGCGCGGGAATAATCTTCGTCTTCGTCGGCGACGAGGATTTCGCGCCGCTGCCGCCGCTGGAAGCCGACATGCCGATCCGGATTACCGACGACGCCAACGCCGTCGCGCACATCCTCGATGAAAACGTGTACGTGCGCGGCATCCATCGCACCGGCAATTCCAACTGGCGCCTGGCGGCCGAGAACGGCTTCGACCCGGGCCATCTGCTGATCCACTGGAACAATCAGATCGTTGCGGCGACCGACCGCAAGCTCGGCCTCGGGGTCGAGCCGATCGGCGAGGGCGCGATCAAGATCATCGACGAGCCCGACGGCCCCAAGGGCATCATGAACATGTACAACACGCGCGCGTACAAGTTCATCATGGAAAACAAGGCGGTGAACATGCGCGCGCGCGGCAAAAACTCTTACTACGCGCGCACCTCGATGGTGCTGCCGGGCATCCTGCTGGTCGAGCATTGGCCGAGCCCCGGATGGGCGCAATACGAATGGTACGTGCCGACCGACGACAAGCATCACGAGTACTGGGAGATCCTGGTCGGCCGCTGCCGCAACGAAGACGAGCGGCGCGAGGCGGACTACCTGTACGATAATTTTTTCGAGCCGCTCGCGTTGCGCGACTTCAACGACAACGATTTGTTCGCGCGCGAGGCGATGCAGGATTTCTATGAGCGCGGCGACGGATGGAACCGCGAGTCGCTGTGCGCCTTCGACGCCGCCACCATCACCTGGCGCAAGGTCGCGGCGCGCTTCAACCGCGGCATCCAGGAGCCTCCGGAATCGCACAACGGACCGCACCACGAAAGATAGCGCCGTAAATGCCAGCATTCGATCGCCCTCGATGTCCACGCAAGCCGCCTCCACGCCGCCGCCGCCCGCCGCTTCCAACGCTCAGCGCGTGACGCTGCGCTTCGAAGACGGCGTCGAAAAAGAGATCGAAGTTGGCGCGGACGAATTCGTGCTCGACGCGGCGTTGCGCCAGGGTGTGCCGCTGGTCTACCAGTGCCGGTCCGGAAGCTGCTCGACTTGCGTGGGGCAGATGGTGAGCGGAACGCTCGAGATGGTGCGCGACCGGGCGCTCTCGCTCATCGCGGCGGAAATCGCCGAGGGCAAGCGCCTGCTGTGCAGTTCGCGCGCGCTCGCGCCGAGCGTGGTGCGACTGCATTACCCGAGCGCGCTGATTTACGCGGAGGAGCGCCGCAATTTCGCGGCGCGCGTGGCCGGAGTCGAATGGCCGGTGCCCTCCGTCGCGAAACTCGCGATCGCGCTGGAGCAGCGCGCCGGCCTTTCGTTCCACGCCGGCCAGTACGTGCGGATCAAGGTGCCCGGGACGGATCAATGGCGCTCGTACTCGATGTGCTCGACGCCGCGCGATCTCCCGAAGCTGGAATTCCTGGTGCGGATCATCCCTGGCGGCGCGATGTCGGAATATCTGCGAACGGCGCGCGAGGGCGAACGGCTCGAAGTCGAAGGGCCGCTCGGCGCGTTCATCCTGCATCCGAGTAAGGGGCTGCACGTCTTCGTCGCCGGTGGCACCGGGCTCGCGCCGATTCTCGCGATGATCGACGAGATCCGGCGCGCGAGCGGACCCAAGCCGAAAATGCTGCTGAGCTTCGGATGCGCGAGCGACAAGACTTTCTTCTATCGCGACGAAATTGAGCTGCGGCAGTGGTGGATTCCGCAGTTGAGCGTGCGGCTCTCGGCCGACCGCGTCGAAGATCATGCTGCGGGGCTTATCGTTGGGACGCCGGTCGACGCGCTCGGTGCCGAGGCGATAAGCGATCCCGAGGCGGCGGCCTATCTGTGCGGTCCGCCACCGATGATCGAAGGGGCGCGCCGGCGCCTGGCGGAATTGGGCGTGAACCCGGAGCGAATATATGCCGAGCGGTTCGTCGCAAGTTGAACGGCAGAGATCTGATGTGGTGAGTTTCTCCTGCCTGTCATCCCGAGCGAGTCTGCGAGTCGAGGGACCCCGAGTCTTCTCACGCGCCACTCGCGCAATGCAAAAAGATCCGGGGTCCTTCGACTCGCGCAACGCTCGCTCAGGATGACGGAAGAAAGGGACTCGCTTCGCTCAGGACGACCCCAAAGGCAAGCCTTGGTTCAGGACAACGTAACACGATGGCCAGCACCCACGCAGTCGTAATCGGCGGAAGCTTTTCGGGCCTGTTCGCCGGCCGCGTGCTGAGCGAGTTTTTCGATCGCGTCACCGTGCTCGACCGCGATAGCTTTCCCGAAGGCGTCGCGGACCGCGCCGGCGTGCCGCAGGCGCGCCACGTGCACGGCCTGCTGGTGCGCGGGCTATGGGAGTACGAGCGCGCGTTTCCCGGCTTCGAGCGGCTGGCGGTCGAGAAGGGCGCGACCTTTCACGACCATACGCTGGATTTCGTCGTGCTGCGGCCGCAGGGATGGCAGCCGCGTTACCCTTCCGATCTTAAATTTCTGAGCGCCAGCCGCGAGCTCATCGAATCGTGCGTGCGCGATCTTTTTCGCAAGCTGCCCAAGCTCGAACTGCGCGAGCGCGTCGCGGTGACCGGGCTCAAGGTCTCGCGCGAGGGCGGTCGGCCGCGATGCGTCGGCGTGACGATTCCGGCGGGCCAAGGCGGCAACGCCGCGGTCATCAAAGGTGGCAAGGCCGCGGTGATCGAGGCCGATCTGGTTGTCGACGCGAGCGGCGCGGTCTCGCGCGCGCCGGCATGGCTCGAGGCGGCCGGGCTCAAGCCTCCAAGCGAGAGCGTGGTCGATCCGCTGGCCGGCTATTCCTCGCGATGGTTCAAAGGGCCGCCGCCGGACCAATGGCCCGAACAATGGTGGTGGTGGGCGGGCGCTTACATCCGCCGCCGCCCCGACGATCTGACCGAGGCGAACTTTCAGCTCAAGGAGCACAACCGCTGGCATCTCACGCTCTCGGGCTTCAATCGCCGCTATCCGCCGACGCGCGAGGGCGAGTTCATGGAGCAGATCAAGCGGCTGCGCTCGCCGATCATCGCCGAGATGACAGGGTTGATGGAACCGATCTCGCCGGTTTACGCCAATCGCGCGATGCGCAACCAGTGGCGCCACTACGAGCGCTGGAACGAGCGTCTGGACGGCTTCATCGCGATCGGCGACGCGTTCTGCCACTACAACCCGGTGTACGCGCAGGGGATGACGGCGCTGGCGCTCTCGGCCACGATGCTGCGTGCGTGCCTGGAGAAACATGCGCCGGCGGCGCCGGAATTCGCGCGCGAGTTTTTCGAGGCCGAGGCGCGGATCCAAAGCGATCCATGGAAATTGTCGGCCGGAGTGGACCTGCGCTTTCCGTTCACGCTCGGCGAGCGGCCGGTTTCGATGAAGCTGTTCAACCTCTACCTCGACGGCGTGGGATTGGCGGCGAAGGATCCGATCGTGCGCCGGCGCCTGATCGAAGTCGCACAGCTCATCCGCCCGCTCTCCGACCTGTTCGCGCCGGCGGTGGCCGGCCGCGTGGGCGTCGCGGCCGCGGCCAACGCGGTTCGCGCGCTGGCGAGGCTTGTTGCGCGTCCCGAGCCGGTTGCGATTGCGCCGATGCCGCCAGCGCTCCCGGCGGCGGCGCCCGGCGGCGAAGCGGCGGTCGCCTGAAGTGGCGAAGTGCGATGGCCAGTGAGACGCAGCGAGTCGGGATGGGGCCCGAACAGGAACGATGGTACGCCGAGGCGTGCGCGCGCCTGAACGCCGCGCGGCTGAAGCGCCTGCTGCTCGATCTCGTCGACATCCCGAGTCCGACCGGCGCCGAGCGCGCGGCGAGCGAGTTCGTCACCGCCCGGATGTGCGAGCGCGTCGCGGGAGCGCGCGCTTTCTATCAACCCATCAACGAAGAGACCGGCAACGCCGTCGGCGAACTATGCGGCAGCGGCGGCGGCGCGGCGCTGATGCTCTATGCGCCGCTCGATACCAACCTCGACGGCGATCCCGACAAGGACCTTCCGTGGGCCGGCTCCGCGATGCGCCGCGACATGATCCCGCGCGCCGTCGAGGACGGCGATTTGGTCTACGGCCTGGGTGCGGCGAATCCAAAGTGCATGGTCGCAACCCTGGTGGAGATCGCAACCGCGCTCAGCGAGGCGCGCGTGCCGATCCGCGGCGATCTTATCGCGGCGTTCGCCGGCGGCGGGATGCCGGTCAACGTCGCGGCACGGCGCAACTGGGGCATGAGCAGCGGGCTGTATCACCTGCTCTCGCGCGGCGTGGCGCCCGACTTCGCGATCATCATGAAGCCGGTCTGGCGCGTGTTCGCCGAGGAGCCCGGGATGTGCTGGTTCAAGGTGACGGTGCGCGGCACGCTGGGCTACGCGGGAACGCCGCGCGGCGCGCCGGGCTTTCAAAGCTCGATCGTTCCCGCCGCGCGTATCATCGAGGAGATCGAAGCGTGGATTGCGCAGTACACCGCGCGCAACAGCTCGGCGGCGATCGCGGCCGAGGGTCATATCGCGGCCGTACGTGCCGGATGGCCGGAGCGGCCGGCCTTTCCGTCGGCAGCGACGGAAATCCACCTCGACCTCAGATGTAATCCGCGCACCACGCCCGCCGAGGTGCGCGCGCAGTTCGCCGAGGCGGTGGGCGCAATCGCGGCGCGCCATCCCGAGGTCGGCGTGGAATGGGAGATGGTCGGGGCGGTCGCCGGCGGCGCCACCGATCCGGACAATTGGATCGTTCAATCGTGCCGGCGGGGATGGGAGCGCGTCGCGCAGCGTCCGCATGGCGATCCGCCGCGCCTGGGCGGTCAGACCGACGGCGCGCTGATCCGCCGGATGGGAATTCCGTGCGCGCGGATCGGCTTTCCCTCGCCGCCGCGCAACTGTCCGCCGGAGTACCGTCAGGGCCTTGGCGGGATGGGCGTCGCGTGCGTGCCCGACCTGGTCAAGACCGCGCATGCGATCATGTACGCGGTGATCGACACGCTTACGCGCCCGCGCGCGGAACTTGGACTGTGACGTTGGGTAGTGACCGTAAGCCGAGCGGTCAGATGACGTCAGCGGCGCGCAGCGCGGCGATTTTCTCCGCGTCGTAACCGGCGACCTCGCGCAGGACACGCTCGGTATGCTCGCCGAGCGCGGGCGCGCGGGTGTTGGGCACGCCGGACGCTTCCGCACGCTCGCCGGCCGGTCCGGCCGCGGTCTTGAGCGGCGAGCCGGGGACGATAAGCCCGTCGAAGGTGGGATGCTGCGCGTGCAGAATCATCTGGCGCGCTTGCAGGTGAGGATTGCGGGTGACCTCGGCGACGCTGGCGATCGGCGCGCACGGCACGCCAGCCTCGCCAAGCAGTTTGAGCCAATGTTCGCGCGGCTGGGCGGCGAAGTGACGATTAAGAATCGACTCGAGTTCCGCGTGGTTCGCAGTGCGCTCGGAGTTGGCTGTAAAGCGAGAATCGCTTTTCAGCTCCGGCGTCCCGATCGCGTCGCAAAAGCGCGCCCATAGCGATTCATTGCCGGCGCCCGCGACAAAATATCCGTCGGCCGCGCGGAACTGCTGGAAGGGCGTGATTGACGGATGGCGCGAGCCTAGCGGTCCGGGCACTTTGCCGGTCGTCGAATAGCGCGCCAGGGCGTCCTCGAGCAGCGCGACCTGGCAATCGAGCATCGCGATATCCAGATGGCGCCCCACGCCAGTGCGCTCGCGCAACCGCAGCGCCGACAGGATCGCAATCACCCCGTAGAGACCCGCGGTCAGGTCGCCGATCGACACGCCGCATCGCGTCGGGTCGCCGTTGGCGGGCCCGGTGATGCTCATCGTGCCGCCGAGCGCCTGCGCCACGATGTCATAGGCCGGCGCCGAAGCCATCGGGCCGCTCTGCCCGAAGCCTGAAATCGAGCACAGGATGATGCGCGGGTTGACCGCCGCCAGTCGCGCGTAGCCGAGATTGAAACGCTCCATCGTGCCCGGCGCGAAATTCTCCAGCACCACGTCGCAGTGCCGCACGAGGTCGAGCGCCACCGCCACGCCCGCGGGCTTGCGCAGATCGACCGTCGCGCTCAGCTTGCCGCGGTTGACGCTGTAGTAGTAGCCGGAGTCGTCCGAGTTGGGGATGCGCGGAGCGTAGCCGCGCGAGTCGTCGCCGCGGCCGGGCAGCTCGATTTTGATGACCTCGGCGCCGAGGTCCGCGAGATTCATCGCGCAAAACGGTCCCGCCAGCACCCGGCTCAGATCGAGCACGCGGATGCCCGCAAGCGGTCTCTGATCGATCATCGGATCACTTCCTTTATCGCCGCCGCGCTTCTAGCGCCGCCGCGGACGGGACGGTTGCTGCTGCGCGCGCACCGCCTCGGCCGGGGTCATGATGAGACGCGGCTCTTCGCGCTCGCGTGCCTGCTCTTCGGCGTAGACCGCGCCGAGTTGCGCGCGAATCAGCTCCTGGAAGAACCGGATGCGGCTCGCGTCGGCTCCGTCGCGCAGCCGCGCGGCGGCCGCGGCGGCCCATCCCGCGGGCTCGCGCCGTCCGCTTCGGACCATGTAATAGGCGATATCCTCGAGCCGCCGCCGCACCGTGGCCGCGCGTTCGCCGCCGAGCAACTCGCCGACGGCGCGTTCGACGACGAGGTTGATGCGCCCTTCCTGCTGAACGCGGTTCAGCACCAGCACGCTTTCCTGGATCGACTTAATCTCGTCGACGTAGGTTTTGATCGCGGCGGGTGGAAATTTCCACGCGGCGATCTCGGGTTCCTTGAGCAGGCCCGCCTCCGGCTCATGTTCCAGCGCGGAAGCCATCTCGGCGTAAATCGGATGGACGATTTCCACGGGCGGCGGCGAGCCAAGGATTTCCGTCCGCAAGGTCAGGAAATTTCCGACTTGCGAGCGCTTTTCCGCCGGCGTGCGGCGAAACGCCTCGCACAAGATGTAGTCGGCCAGATGCGCGTCGCCCTCGACCATCGCGACTCCGGCGCGCCGCTCCATCTCGGTCCGCTCGGTGCGCAGCTCGCGGCGCGAAAGTTCGCTCAGTGCGACGTTGATGAGGCCTTCGTGGTCGGCCAGCAGACCCCAAAGGCGCGCGATGCCGCCGCCCCGGCGCTCCTTGAGGAGCCAAACGATGCGCGCGCCGTCGGCGTCGACGGGCGAGAAGAGCGCACTCAGGCCCGGCCCGGCCGGCGGCGGAGCCGTCGGCCGGGCCGGGCCTTCCGCGACAGTGGCCGGCGCGATTCCGCGCTGGCGCAGCCGGTAGAGCGCGCGGCGAACCTCGCGGCGCAATGCGCCGCTCGCTCCCGCTTCCATCGCGGCGAGCATCGCCGCCGCCTCCGCGCTCGCGATCGCGCCGAGCGCGCGCGCTATCGCCCCGGCGCTGACGCCGGGCGCCGCGCGCAGCTCGCCCAGGCGCGCGAGCGCCTCGGCGGGCGGCGCGGCCGGGTCGAAGCCGGCCGCGCGGAGGCCTGCGTCTTCGTGCTCGATGTCGGTGTGGGTCATCGTCGTTGAGTTATCACGGGCGAGTCATCGTCTGTGAGTTATCGTCTGTGAGCCATCGCCGATGAATCATCGTAACGATCAAAGAATATGCGGATTCACGGCGGCGGTGCGAGCGTATGGGGCGGCTTTGCGCGATGTCAAGAACGTCGATTTGGCTCCGGCCGCTAGCCTACCAGGCCGATATGCGTAAGGAGTTCGGTGAGCCAGAGCGGGGGCAGCTCGTTGGCGCGAGCCTCGCTGTAGTCTTCGTCGCACAGCTGCAGCTTTATTTTCTTTCCGCTTGCGGGATCCGTCATCGCGCGCAGCTTTCCCGGTTGATCGCAGTCGGGCCGCTGGCAAGGCGTCACTTCGGCCATCGCGTTTTCTCCTGATCGGGACATCGTTGGGCGTGCCTGATATTGTTGCACCGCCGTGAGTCTTTCAAGCACGGCCTTTCAAAGGGGCGAGCGCAGGCTGGAACAAGAAGGACTGGAGAAAGTACCGGATACGATGCGCAACCTGGAGGCCAAATTTCCCCTCGGCGACCTCGACGCGGCGCATGCGGCGGCGCTGGCGCTCGGCTACACTGCAAGCGCGAGCTTCATCCAGCGCGATACGTTCTTTGTCGTCGCGCGCGGCAAGCTCAAGTTGCGCGAGCAGCCGCCCGAGGCCTGGCTGATTCATTATGAACGCGACCGGGACAGCGGGCTGATGCTCAGCCGCTACGACATCGTGCCGGTTGCCGATTCAACGCGAACGCGCGAGATGCTCGCGCGCGCACTCGGCGTGCTCGCCGAAGTACACAAGCATCGCACGCTGCTCACCCGGCGCAACGTCCGCTTTCATCTCGACCGAGTCGAGACGCTGGGAGGCTTCGGCGAGATCGAAGCCGTGCTGGGCGAGGGGAGCGAAGGCGAGATGGGCGACGGTCCGGGTTCCGCGCGCGCGGCCGTCGCCCAACTGCTTGGCGCGCTCGGCGTTGGCGCCAGTGCGTTGATCGAGGTGTCGTATTTCGAGTTGATGACGCAGCACTGAAAAGCGGCGAGCCTCCACCACTTCGCGTCGAGCGGGAACGTCTGCGGGTGCAGCTAACGGGAAACCTGGCCGTTCATCACGCGCAGCACTTCCTCGGTGAAGCGCAGCGTGAGTCCCCAGATGACCTGGTCGTTGTAGAAGATTGCCGGATGCTCGCTGACCGCGCCGCTGTCGCGCCGGAAGCGATAGGTGCCGCGGTAGCTCGAGTCCTCCAGCGCGCTCATCGGGACGAAGAAGATCGAGGCGACCTCCTTCGGATCGGCGCGTAGGCCGTGGGCTGCCGGGATAACGCCGACGAACGGCGTCACGTGAATCTCGCTGGTGCGCGCCACCGTACCCTCGAAGCCGCCCAGCACGTCGACGCTCGCGGGGTCGATCCCGACTTCCTCTTGCGCCTCACGCAGCGCCGTGTGAAGCAGGGTTTCGTCGGTCGGATCGACGCGGCCGCCCGGAAATGCGACTTGGCCGCGATGGCTCTCGACGTGGTCGGAGCGCCGGATATAGACCACGTGCAGGTCGCCGTCGAGTTCGAAGATGGGCATCAGCACGGCGGCGCCGCGTCCTCCGCCAGTGCGATGGCGCGCGAGCCGATGGGCAGGTTCGAGGCCCTGGCGCAGGCGAGCGACGCGCTGATTGATTCGTTCCGGTGTGCTCATATATCAGTGCTGACTCGCTGCAATTAAGATGGTGCCTGCGCGGAAGAGGGCCTTGCGGTGTAAGCGATCACGATGCGTTACCTCATTGGAAGATACCACGAAATCGCGCTCAAGGGGCGCAACCAGTGGCGCTTCGTCGATCAGTTGAAGAGCAACCTGCGCGCCGTCTTTGCCGACTTCAAGCTCGGGGCGATGCGTGGTGAGGGTCCGCGGCTCATCGTCGAACTGCCCGAGGAGCTTGACGAGGAGGTCGCTGCCGAGCGCGCCGCGCTGCTTTTCGGGCTGCAAAATTTCACCCTGAGCCGCCCGGTCGCGCGCGATATCGATGCGATCAAACGCGAGGCAATCGCGATCGCGCGCACCCACCGGAGCGCCGGCAGCTTTCGCGTACGTGCGACGCGCGCCGACAAGCGCTTCGGGCTCAATTCGATGGAAATCGATCAGGCGGTCGGCGCGGCGGTCAAGGACGATGTCGGACTTAAAGTAAATCTTGAGAATCCCGCGCTGGTCATTACGGTCGAGATACTGCCCGACGCGGCCTATATCGCGGCCGGCAAACGGCCGGGCGCGGGCGGCCTGCCGGTGGGTATTACGGGACACGGAATAGCGCTGCTTTCGGGCGGAATCGACTCGCCGGTCGCGGCGCATCGGATGATGCGCCGCGGCCTCAGGCTCGATTTCGTCCACTTCCACAGCCATCCGCTGGTCTCGGCGGCGAGCCGCGAGAAGGCGACCGAGTTGGCCGAGCATCTCACCCGTTACCAGGCGCGGTCGACGCTGATGCTGGTCGCATTCGCCGACATCCAGCGCGAGATCGTGGCACGCGGGCCGCGCGCGCTGCGCGTGGTGCTCTACCGCCGCTTCATGGTGCGGATTGCGGCCGCGCTGGCCCGGCGCGCGGGCGCGCGCGCGCTGGTGACCGGTGAGAGCCTCGGCCAGGTCGCGTCGCAGACGCTGGAGAACATGACGGTCATCGAGGAGGCCGCCGCGCTGCCGATGTTGCGCCCGCTGGTCGGGATGGACAAGAACGAGATCGTCGACCAGGCGCGCGAGCTTGGGACCTTCGAGACCTCGATTCAGCCGGACCAGGACTGCTGCTCGCTGTTCGTGCCCCCGCATCCCGAGACCCATGCCAACCTCGACGAAGTGCGTGCCGCCGAAGCTGCGCTCGAGGTCGAGACGATGGTGGCCGAAGCGGTGCGCAAGGCGGAGATCGTTCGCCTGAGGTTTCCGTAGCGGCCGCCGCGCCTGGGCGTCAGCGAAAGAGCTGGAGCCAGGCGATATCGAGAGCGAGGGTGATGATGGTGACCGGCACGCCGACCTTCAGATAGTCGACGAAACTGATCTCGATACCTTCGCGGCGCGCCTGCTCGATCACAATCAGGTTGGCGATCGATCCGAGCAGGGTCAGATTTCCGGCTAAGGTGCTGGCACTGGCGAGCGCCAGGCCGGTGCTCATGCCGTGCCTTATCTGCGGATAGATCGGCTTGAACAGCAGCACTGCGGGAACGTTGCTGACCAGGTTGGAGAGCGTCGCGGCGGCCATCGAGAGCACCGCGACGTTTTTCAGTTTCTCGGGTCCCGCCGCCCGCACCAGGTTTTCCAGCAGGCCGGTGGTCTCGGCGCCTCTGACCACGATGAACAGTCCGGCGAACATCACCAGCAGCGTCCAGTCGATCTGCTCGTAGATTGCACGGGGCTGCGTGCGCCGCGTGAATAGCAGCGCGGCGCCGCCGCCCAGCGCCACCAGGTGGGTCGGATATCCCATCGCGAACAGCACCAGCACCGCGCCCGCGACGATCGATGACTTGATGAGATGCCAGCGGCGCTCCGGCGGCGGCGCGGGCAACTGCAGGTCATCGCGCCGGCGGACGTGGCTTAGGCGGCCGTGATAGAGCCAGGCGATAACGGCGTAGTCGACCAGCAGACCGGCCAGCGCGACCGGCGCCAGGCGAATCGCGAAGGCTGCGTAACCGAAGCCGGCGAAGCCGGCGACGATCATGTTCTGCGGGTTGCCGGTGATGGTCGCGACGCTGCCGATGTTGCTGGCGGTGGCGAGCGCCAGCAACAACGGCGCCGCGTCGACCTCGAGGATGCGGGCGACCTCGATGAGCGGCCCCGCCAGCGACAGGCAGACCACGTCATTGATGAAAAACGCCGCCAGCACGCCCGAAGCGAGCACTGTCATCGCGAGCAGCCCATAGCCCGCGTGCGCGCGCTTCAGGAGCCATTGCGCGACCAGCGCGAAGGCGCCCGAGATGCGCAGGTTGGCCACGATGATCATCATCCCGAGCAGCAGCAGGAGCGTGTGAAAGTCGATCGCGGCCAGCGCCTCGGGCTCGCCGAGCGACCCCGTCACCACCATCAACAGCCCGCCCGCCAGCGCGGCGCCGGTGCGGTCGAGCTGGAGTCCGGGAAAGTTGCCGATCGCGAACACGAGATAGGTGAACGCGAAGATCGCGAGCGGCATCGCGAGGCGTAGTTCCATCGCTGGCATCATCGGGTGGCCTTAGCCGCCGGTCAAGCCGCAATCCCCCGCCGGTTCATAGAGAGGCCGTTCACACCTGAGCGCGCGTGGCGCTATAGTCTTGAGCGGCCCGACCGGGGGAAGGCGCGCCGGGTCGGCGACGAGGCCGGTGTCGAGCGTGGAAGTATAGAGGCCGCCGGGAGGGGTGCATGATCTTTCGCGAACTGAACAACGCCAAGTGCAAGACTTATCTGCTCGCCTCCGCAGGCATGGAGCGCGCGGTCATTATCGACCCGCTCAAGGACCGCGTCGAGCGCTACCTCGGCGTACTGGCCTACCATCGGCTCAAGCTCGATCTCATTGTCGATACCCATACCCACGCCGACCATCGCAGCGGCGCGCACGAGCTCTCACTGCTCACCGATGCGCCGGTCGCGATGCATCGGCGGGCTCCGGCGCCGCACATCACGATGCATCTCGAGGACGGCCAGCGGCTGATCGTTGGCGACTTCGAGCTCAAGGTGTTGTACACGCCCGGCCATACGCCCGACTCGATAAGTCTCTACGCCGAGGACCGCGTCTTGACCGGCGATTGCATGCTGATTCACGGCACCGGGCGGGCCGACTTCGCGGGTGGCGACGCGGGCGAGCAGTACGACTCGATCACGCGCAAGCTGTTCGCGCTTCCCGACTCGACCCTGGTCTACCCGGCGCATGACTATCGCGGGCATATCTACTCGACCATCGGCGAGGAAAAGGGCTCCAATCCGCGGGTGGCCGGACGCTCGCGCGAGGCCTACGTCGAGTTGATGAACAATCTCGGACTGCCGCTGCCCGAGGGAATCCAGGAGGCGCTGCAGCCCAACCAGACCGAGATCGAAGCCGCGGCCATGCACTTTCCGACGCTCGCCCAACTCAATCTGGTGCGTCAGCTCTCGCCGGCTGAAGTCGCCGAACGCGTCGGCGGCGCGACAGGGCCATTATTGCTCGACGTGCGCGAGCCCGACGAGTACACGGGCGAGCTAGGCCATATCGCGGGCGCGCGGCTCATCCCACTACGTGAACTGCCCGAGCGCGCCCAGGCGGAACTGGCATCCTTCAAGGACAAGGACATCGTGGTGATTTGCCGCGCGGGCGTGCGCAGCGTGACCGCGGCGGCGATCCTTACCGGCCTCGGCTTCGAGAAGGTCTGCAGCATGAGGGGCGGGATGCTCGATTGGGACGACGCGCGCTTGCCGGTCGAGCGCTAGGCGCGCCGCTCGGGTTACGGATCGCAGATGATTGCGAGGGGAGTTTGCGGGAGACTTCGCAACGGATGCTCCGGGCTGCTTGTACCGGCGCTGCTCAACGCGGCGCTGTGGCTCGCCGGTTGCGGCCAGTCGCCGCAGAGCCTGGCCACGCGGTATCTCGCCGACCTTCAGCAGTTCAACTATCCGGCCTGTTACGCGACGCTCACCGATGAGGACCGCGCCGCGCGCTCGCTCCAGCAGTTCCTGACCGAGATTCCGCTGGCGCCCGATGTCGATCCAATCTGGTTCCGCGCGATCCTGTTCAGCACGATCTACGAGGTCGGCCAGCCGCGGGTAAGCGGCGAGCGCGCGGTGGTGCCGGTCAAGGTCACGATGCCCGATCTCACGCTGTGGGAGCGGACGATCGACGCCAAGGCCGGGCCGCAGGACTCGCTCAACGCGGCCGCCGACAAGTCGCTCCAGGCCGGCCTCTATCCCAAGCTCAGGTTCGAGGACGCGTTGGTGATGGTCAAGCAGCAGCATCAATGGCGGGTGGTCGCGGACTTCGCGCGCCGCGACCTGATCCGCGACGGCAATCGCGAGGCCGTCGACATCTACCACAGCCTGGACTACCCCAAAGCGGTGGCGGCCTACCAGGCACTGCTTGCGCAACTCGGCCGGCGGGAGTTCAGCGGCAGCCGCGGCCTGGAGTTTTTCTTCAAGCGCAAACTGCGGGCGATCGAAGAGATCCAGGCGCAGGTTCCGGCGACGCGCGCCTACATCCCCAGGCTGGTGTTGAGCGACGTCGCGGTGAAAATGTCCGAGGCCCGCGTGCCGGCGATCTTCGGCCGGATCACCAACGCCGGCGACCGTGGCGTGGACGAGGTGCGGCTGGCGGTGACTTATTACGCGGGGCGCGGTGCCCAGCGCAAGCTGCTCTACCAGGAGAGCCATAGCGTGATCGTGACGCCGATCGAATTCACCGGCTTTGTCCGCCCGGTGCTGCCGTTCGTGCCCGGCGAAACTCGCGACTTTGGCTTCGAGCTGATCGCGCCGGCGCCGATCCAGCAGCAATCCGAGCCGACCCTGACGGTGGGATCGATGGTTTTCACGCGATCCAAGGCGCCGCTGCCAACCCTCGCGATCGAAAACCCGGCTCCGGCACCGCAGCCCTCGGGGACGCCGTCGTCGGCAGCGCCTTCTGCGGCACCCGCGGCTTCCACCCCTGCGCCGTCGCGCCGGCCGCGTGCGACGCCGGGTCCGCATTAGCAATTGGCTATTCGACTCACGCTCGCGGTTCCCACGCACAATCGCGCGGCCACGCTCGGCGAGACTCTGGCGAGCCTCGCGGCGCAGAGCCTGCCGGCGGGGGTCGAGACGGAATGCCTCGTGATCGATAACAACTCGAGCGATCGTACGCCCGCGGTGGTCGAGGAGGCGGCCGCGCGAGCGCCGTTTGCGGTACGCCGCGTGTTCGAGGCGAGCCCCGGCTCGAGCTTCGCGCGCAATCGCGCGATCGACGAGGCAGCCGGCGACTTCATCCTGTTCATCGACGACGACGCGGTAGCCGATTCCAACTGGGCGGCGCTGCTGCTGGCCGCGATCGAGCGGCGCGGACTCGACGCGGCGTGCGGGATGGTGCTGCCGCGATGGGAGGTCGCGCCGCCGCGCTGGCTGGGGCCGTCGCTGTACGTGCGCTTCGCGGTGCACGACCAGGAGGCGATCGTGGCGGCGCCGCTCAGGGACGCGGAGGTCCTGCGCAACTACTTCAGTGCCAACGTCGGCTTTCGCCGCACGTGCTTCACCCGCTTCGGCCGTTTCCGCGAGGACCTGGGCGTGGTCGGCGGCAATCCGATTTCAGGAGAGGACACGGAGTTGTTCGCGCGGATCATCGCGAACGGCGGCGCGATGGGATTCGTCACCGAGGCGCGGGTTTTTCACCTGGTGCCGGCGGCGCGGATGAATCGCAAGTACCTGCTGCGCAAGGCCTTCGCCTTCGGCGTGGGCACGGCGCAGGCGGGCGGGCGGAGCCACAATCATTTCGACAAGCTGGTTCGTAACGCGATCCGGATGGCGGCGGCGGCGGCGCGCGGCGATCGCGAGCGCGCGCTCTGCCACGAGCTGGAGTGCGCGAACTTCTTCGGCTACTGGTGGGGCCGCCTGCCCAAGCGCGGCGCGCCGCCGCCGAACCGTTGAACGTCCGTGGCCGGGCGCGTCTTGTCACGCCTCGATGAGTCTTAAGGCAAACTGCCAAGCGATACTCGCCACCGGGCCACGACGCTGTCGAAATAGAATTTCAAGGAAGCCCGCGGTATCGACCGCCGGCAGCTCCGAGGCTCGCCCAAAGCTCTGAGTTAGTCCACCCCGAACACGCGCAGCACGCGAGCCGTGACGCGCGAGGTCGCCTCGGCTACCGCCACCAGCGCGCTCGCGCTCACCACCTTGAACAGCTTTGCGCCCTCGGGTGCGAGGCCGTAGAGCGCGCGCGAGTCGCCGTTGCGAAGCCGGCGCACCTGCGCCGAATCAGCTTCGGCCTCGGCCATCGTGGCGAGCGCTTCGCGCATTCCGATCATCCCGGACGGATCTTTCGCGGCGAGGGCGTCGAGAACTTCCGTCAGCGGCCGCGCTTGCTCCAGCGTAAAGGAGCCGTTGCGCAAGCGGCGCAGCTCGGCCAGATGGGCCACGGTGCCGAGCGCCACTCCGATATCGCGCGCGAGTGAGCGCATGTAGGTGCCGGTCGAGCATGCGGCCACGAAATGGATCGACGTCGCGTCCAGCGCATCGAGCTTAAGGCGCGAAATCTCGACCTCGCGCGCCGGCGGCGGTTCGACCTCGACGCCGCGGCGCGCGAGCCGGTAGAGCGCCACGCCGTCGCGCTTGATGGCTGAGAAGATGGGCGGCTGCTGTACGACCCTGCCGGTGAAGCGCGCGGCGGCGTCGGCCAGCATCTCCGAAGTAAGCGCCGGGACTTCGGTCCTTTGCGTCTCGGCGCCGGTGCGATCGAGCGTGTCGGTCTCGACCCCAAGCCGGATAACGCCTTCGTACTCTTTCTCTCCGTCCTGCAGAAACGGCGCGAGCTTGGTTGCCTCGCCGATCAGGATCGGCAGTACGCCGGTGGCGAACGGATCGAGCGTGCCCAGATGGCCGACGCGCGCGGGCCGCACGCGCGCCTTGATTTGGCGCACCACCTCGGCCGAGGTAATTCCGGCGGGCTTGTCGACGATCAGCACGGCGTCCATGAGCGGTGCGGCAACGATAACCGATCGGGCGGGGCGGCGTAAGCCTCGCGGCCGCGTGAGGAGAAGCGAGGAGAAGGTTATTCCTTGCGCGCGCTGCGCAGCAGAACGTCGATTCGGGCGGCGCGCTCGGGTCCTGGGTCGAATTCGAATTCCAGCTCGGGCGCGTAGCGCAGACCCAGCGCGCGTCCCACCTGGCGGCGGATAAATCCGCTCGCGCTCTTGAAGCCCGCGATCGCCTCGGCCGCGCGCGAGTGTCCTTCGAGGTGCGAAAAAAACACCCGGCCGTGGCGCAGGTCGTCGGTCATCTTGACCCCGGTGAGCGTGATCCCGCGCAGGCGCGGATCTTTCAGATCGCGAATGAGCATCAACGAAAGTTCGCGCAGCACCATCTCGGCGACGCGCTCGGGCCGGCGTGGTTCGGAAGCCATCGACGCCCATGTTAGCGCGTGCGCTAGCCCGCATAAACGCCGGCGCGAGCGTAGCTCGCGCTCGCGCCGGTCGAAAGTGCCGCGGAGAATTTCCGGGGCAGTGGTTCAGGCAGCCTGCGAGGCAGTGTCCAGAGCTTCGACAACGGTATCCGGCGGCAACGCGAGCACCGGGCACGGTGCGTCAGCCACCACTTTTTCGGCGGTACTGCCCTGAAAAAAACGCGCCATCATCGTGCGGCCATGCGTACCCACGACGATCAGGTCGGCGCCGATCCTGCGCGCCACCGCCGTGATCTCGCGCGCGGGATTGCCGAACCTGACGACAATCACGCGGCCTAGCGTGGCCGGAAGCTGCGCGGCGAGTCTCTGCAGCCCGCGGTGAGCGCGCTCACGGTCGTTTGACAGGATGCTCTCGCCGACAATCGAAGTCGGCAGCGGCACCACGTGTATAAGGTACAGCGTGCCGTGCGATTCGCGCGCGAGCCGCGCGGCGGTTTCGAACGCGGCGCGCGAGTTTTCCTCGTGGTCGATGGGACAGAGAATTTTCTTGTAGGACATCGATCGCTATCTCCTCTTGGCGCAGGAGATAGGCGTAAATCGTGCCAAACGATCTTGCTGATTTTTACTGGCCAATCGCCATCGGGCCGCGGAATATTTCGCAAAATGTTTTGCGTTTTGCGTGAGAACCCGCGCAGTCACGACGAGGGCGCAAATGGATCAGTAGTTGATTATTTCAAGGCGTTCCTCGCCGAGCGGCGCGAGGCCGAGCGAATCGATGAAGTTCACGACCTCGCGCAACGCCGAGTCCACGAATGCGCGGTCGCTACCGACCTGGCAGATGCCCAGCTCGGCGCGCTGCCACAGATCGTGACCGTCGGACTCGGCGATCGAAACGTTGAACTTGGTGCGCACACGAGCTTTGATCGCGCGCAGCACCTGGCGCTTGCCCTTGAGCGAATGGTTCTCCGGCAAGAACAAGGTGAGTTGCAAGACGCCTACAACCATCGGTCGCCCTCAGCCCCGTCCGCCGCCGCGCAAACTCGCGCTCCGCCCGCTCGCGCGGCTCCTTGCCGGCACGGCGGCACAGCGGCGCGCATATCGGCATCGTGCTGCGCGCGTGCGCGCCGGGAGAGGGGCGCACGCGCGCTAACGCGCTCAGGTCTGGGGATGCTTCTCGGCCGCGGCGTGTCCGCGCATCGCGTCCGAGCGCGGCGTCTCGAGCTTGCGCGCGATGGCTTCCATCTCGAACGCCTCGATCACGTCCTCGGGCTTGACGTCGTTGTAATTCTCGAGCCCGATACCGCATTCGTAGCCCGCGCTGACCTCGCGCGCGTCGTCCTTGAAGCGGCGCAGCGAGCCGATCTTGCCTTCCCATACGACCCGGCCGTCGCGCACCAGGCGCGCGCGTCCGTTGCGCGTGATCTTGCCGTCGACCACCATCGAGCCGGCGATCGTGCCGCCGGGAACGCTGAAGGTCTTGCGCACCTCGGCCCGCCCCAGCGACTTTTCGCGATAGGTCGGCGCCAGCAGCCCTTCCATCGCCTCGCGCATCTCGTTGATTGCCTCGTAGATCACCGTGTAGAGGCGAATCTCGACCCCTTCCTTCTCGGCCAGCGCCGCGGCCTTGGGTTCGGGCCGGATGTTGAAGCCGAGAATCACGGCGTTGGAGGCCGAGGCGAGCGTCACGTCGGTTTCCGAGATCGCGCCGGCGGAGCTGTGCAGGATTTCTATCTTGACCTCGGCCGTCGACAGCCGCGAGAGCGAATCGGCCAGCGCCTCGACCGAGCCCTGCACGTCGCCCTTGATGATGACCTTGAGTTCCTTGACCTCGCCGGCCTTCATCCGCTCGCTCAGATCCTGCAGCGAAACGCGCGCGCTCTTTTGCAGCTCGCCCTCGCGCTGCTTGCCCTGGCGGAACTCGGCGACCTGGCGCGCCTTGGCCTCTTCGGCCACCACCACGAAGGGCGTGCCGGGCTCGGGCACGGCGGAGAGTCCGAAGATTTCAACCGGCGTCGCCGGCGGCGCCTCGGCAACGCGCTGTCCATTGTGATCGAGCATCGCGCGCACCCGTCCGTAAGCCATCCCACAGACGAACGGATCGCCTTGGCGCAGGGTGCCTTCCTGAATCAGCACCGTTGCGACCGGACCGCGTCCGCGATCGAGTTCCGATTCGACCACGGTGCCGCGCGCCGGACGATCCGGGTTGGCCTTGAGCTCGAGCACGTCGGCCTGCAGCAGCAGCATCTCGAGCAGCTTGTCGATGCCCACGCCGGTGCGCGCCGAGACCGGCACCACGATCGTGTCGCCGCCGTAGTCCTCCGGGATGAGCCCCTGCTCGGTGAGCTGCTGCTTGACCCGGTCGATGTTGGCCTCGGGCCGGTCGATCTTGTTGATCGCGACCACGATCGGGACCTTGGCCGCGCGCGCGTGATTGAGCGCCTCGACCGTCTGCGGCATCACGCCCTCGTCGGCGGCGACCACCAGGATCACGATGTCCGTGACTTTGGCGCCGCGCGCGCGCATCGCGGTGAAGGCCTCGTGGCCGGGAGTATCGACGAAGGTTATCTTGCGCCCGTTGGCCTCGACCGTGTACGCGCCGATGTGCTGCGTGATTCCGCCAAACTCCTGCTCGGTGACCTTGGCGTGGCGGATCGCGTCGAGCAACGAGGTCTTGCCGTGATCGACGTGGCCCATCACGGTCACCACCGGCGGCCGCGGTACCATCTCGCCCGCGGCCTCTTCGGTCTCGCTCTCCTCGATCGCGGATTCGACATCGAAGGCGACGTTCTCGACGCTGTAGCCGAACTCGTTGGCGACCAGCGCCGCGGTGTCGACATCGAGCACCTGGTTGAGCGTCGACATCACGCCGAGGTCCATCAGCTTCTTGATGATCTCGCCGGCCTTGACGCCCATGTTGCGCGCGAGCTCGGAGACAGTGACGCCCTCGGTTATGCGGACCACGCGCTTGGAAGCCTTGGGCGTGGTGATCTCGGTTTTGCGCTGTTCCTTGCCGGGCAGCGCGCGGCGCTTCTTGGGCACGCGCAGGCCGCGCATCTCGCGCTCGGCGGTGAAATCGGGCGCGCCCTTTTTGACCACGCGCTTTTTCTTGATCGTGCGCGCGCCGGGCTTGGACGCCGCGTCGCCGGGCGGCGGCATCGCGCCCTGGTCGGGCTGCGCGGCCGGCGCCGCGGGCGCAAAGCGCGAGGGCTGACCGGGACGCGGCGGCGCGCCGGGCCGGGTCACTGGCGCCGACGGCCGCGGCGCAGGCTTGGGCAGCTCTATTTTGCCCAGCACCCGCGGTCCGCGCTGGCCGTCGTCGAGCGACGGCGCCGCGGCATGGGCGGAGCCGGTGAGATTGATGGTTCGTCCGGCCGTCTGCGGGTGCACTTCACCGATGCGGCGCACGCCTGAGCCGGCCGACGGCTGCATCCGGGGCATCACCGGCCGCGTGCCTGGCGGCTGCGGGCGCGGCGGCTCCACGATGGTCCGCGTAAGAGGCTTCTGTTCGTGCATTGGCGCCGCGGGCGCGCGCTCGGGCCGGACCGTCGGGGTCTTTACGGCTTCGGCCGTCTCGGCACTGATGGTCTTATCCGTCTTAACGGGCTCGGCCTTGACGGTCCCGGCGGCGAGAGTTTCCGCAGCTTGGGGCTCGGCCCTGGGCGCTTCCGCCTTGGCGGCGGTTCCGTTGGGAGCGGCGTGTGCGCTCGGCGTCTGGGCATGGTGCTCGGCGACAGGCTCGGCATGCGGCGCGGGAGTTTCGTGGAGCGTCGGCGCGACCGACGGCTCATTGTCGAGCAGCGCCGGTATCTCGGGCTCGGCCGGTTCCTTGCGCTCTTCGAGAAACGGCGTGGCGAACGCTTCTTCGCGCTCGCCCTCGAGCTCGAAGTGGAAAGGTACGTCGGGCTCGGCGGCGGCCTGGGCAAAGCCGGCTTCGGGCTCGGTATGCCGGCGGCGCATCACGGTGGCGTTGAGCCGCTTTTCGACCACCTTGCCGGCGCTGGTTTCGACCACGGTCTCGCGCCGCAGCAGTTCCTGGCGATGGGCCTGCTCGTCGAGGTCGCGCTTGACGCGGTCGGCCTCCTCGGGGGTCAGCAGACTGGAATCCGAATGGGCGTGTCCGAGTTTCAGACGTGCGCAGGTGGCCAGTACTTCGTCGACGGAAGTGCCCCATTCCTGGGCAAAGGTTTTGATCCGCTTTCGCGCCATTTTATCTACTCTAATTGAGAGTGCTCTGGCTATCCAGCCGCCGCTGTAACATTCCCGTAATCAAATCCCGCGCGCCGCGATCGAGCGCGACCCGCAGCGAACGGAACTCGCGCGTCCGCGCGCGCGAGAACCGCTCCAGACATTCGCGGCGCGGATGCAGATAGCCGCCGCGTCCGCCAAGGCGCCGATGCTCGTCGGGGCGCACCACTCCGTCCGCCGCCGCCAGCCGCACCATCGCGGCCTGCGCGTCGCGCGCCATGCATCCGAGACAGGTGCGCTCGGGCCTATGATTTCGCCGCCGCATCTTCCTCTTCGCTAACACTTGCGCTGCCCTCGACGCTCCCGTCCGCCGCCGTTTCATCCTCGGCGGAGGCCGCGGCGGCGTCCGCCTCGGCCTTTTCGGCGGCGGCCTGGGCCGCCGCGACCGCGGCCGCCTCTTCATCCGCATGTTTCTTGGCCACCCACTCGCGTGCGGCCAGGATCAACTGGCGAGCGCGCTCGGGCGTAATTCCCTCGACCTCGAACGATTCCTCGGCGGTTTCGGCAAGCTGCTCGGCAGTGCGGAAACCCCATTGGAATAGCAGTTCGGCGTTGATGTCGCCGATGCCGGGGATCGCGTTGAGCGAGGCCCGCGCCGCGCGCGCCTCCTCTTCGGCCTCGGAGTCGCTGCGCAAATCGATCTTCCATCCGGAGAGCCGATGCGCCAGGCGCACGTTCTGCCCGCGCTTGCCAATCGCCAGCGAAAGCTGGTCGTCGGGCACCACCACCTCCATCGCGTGCTCGTCCTCGTCGATGATCACCTTGGAGACCTTGGCCGGCGCGAGCGCGCGGCACACCAACTCGGCCTGGTCGTCGGTCCACGGCACGATGTCGATTTTTTCGCCGCGCAGCTCCTGCACCACCGCCTGCACGCGCGTCCCCTTCATCCCGACGCAGGCGCCGACCGGGTCGACGTCGGAGTCCTTGGAGTAGACCGCGACCTTGGCGCGCCCGCCGGGCTCGCGCGCGCACTGGCGAATGTCGACGATACCTTCGTAGATTTCGGGCACCTCCTGCTCGAACAGTTTGCACAGGAATTCGTTGGCGGTGCGCGAGAGCACGATCGCGAGGCCCTTCTCGGACAGATCGACGTCGAGGATCAACGCGCGGATGCGATCGCCCTGGCGATAGCGCTCGTGCGGGATCTGCTCTTTTTCCGGCAGGATGGCCTCGGTGCGGCCGAGGTTGACGATCATGTTCTTGCGCTCGAAGCGCTGCACGATGCCCGAGACGACTTCGCTCTTGCGATCCTTGAACTCGTTGAAAATCTGTTTGCGCTCGGCGTCGCGGATGTGCTGGATGAGGTTCTGCTTGGCGGCCTGCGCCGCTATCCGGCCCATCGTGGCGGTGTCGAGCTTGATCAGGATTTCGTCGCCGACCTCGGCCTCGGGATCGTACTTGGCGCGCGCCTCGTCAACCGTGGCCTCGGCCTGCGCGTTGGCGACCTGGTCGACCACCGTCTTGATCTCGAACAACTCGACCTCGCCGAGCTCGGAATTGTAGCGCGACTCGATATTGCGCTCGTTGCCGAAGGTGCGCCGCGCCGCCGAATGCATCATCTCCTCGACCGCGCTTATCACGATCGTCTTGTCGATCCCTTTTTCCTTGGAAACCTGCTCGATCACCCGGTTAAGCTCTCCGGTCATACGGCCTCCACGGGGCGCGATGGCTCGGCATGCGCCGCCCGGTAAAATAATCTATCGGCCAATCCTGAACCGGCGCGTTCGAGGCCGCTCGCGCTGTGCCGCGCTGCTTCATCGGCGTCCGGCTCCGTCAAAATCGTATTCGTGGTTCGCTCCCTTCATTTCGCCGAAGCCGATCCTCAGGCGGCGCCGTCCAGCTTCGTCGTCGATTTCCACTCCCTCCGCGTCCACCGCCGCGAGTACGCCGGTGAACGATTTCTGACCGTCGATCGCGCGATGCGTCTTGATCCTGACCCGCCGGCCGACAAACGCCTCGAAATCGCCGCGGCGCGTCAGCGGCCGGTTCACTCCGGGCGATGCGACTTCCATCGTGTAGCGCCCGTCGATCGGATCGTAAACGTCGAGCAGGTCGCCCAGCACCGGGCTTAGCCGCTCCAGATCGCTTAGCGCGATACCGCCGCCCGGCCGATCCACCAGTAGGCGCAGAAGCGAACTGCGCGTGCCCTTGTGATACTCCACCGACACCAGCTCGAAGCCCTGGCGCTCGACATGCGGCTCGAGCAGCTCGGCTACGCGCATGGCCACCGGATGGAGTTGCACCACCATCTTGTGGCCTTGCCTGTGATTTCCCGTCGCGTCTGCGTCAGTCACAAGAGACTCCCACAACAATCCACGCGCCGCGCCCAATATGGGGCTCACGCAGCGTCCAACCGCAGTCCAACTCTGTCGCAGGAGGTTTCTACGCCCGAGCGCCGCGACCATCGGGCAAACCGGTCAAACAAAAAAGTGGGCGAAAGCCCACACGAGAAGCAGATTATCACCCGCGAGACACGGCTGGCAAGGCGCTAGAGCTGTAACGATCGCCAGGCGTCTACGTCTTAAATACAGGAGGCATTGGAAACGGGTCCGATGAGAACGGGCGAAACAAAGGTGCTTGAAACCGCAGCGATTTCCCGTATCGCAGCCGGTGGAGACTTCGCTTTTCGCCCTGGATGGCAGGGAGGCAGTAAAATGAAGAAGCTCGGAGCGATCCTGGCGACGATCCTTATCGCCTGTGCGTTGAGCGCCACGCCGGCCCTCGCGCGCGGCAGGTACGGCCCTGGCTACGGCCACTGGCGTGGTGGCAATGAATGGCGCGGATACGATGCCTACCGCGGATATGGTCCCAACCAAGGGTACGGGAATGGGCGTTGGGGATATGGGTACGGTTATGGATATCCATACGCGGGATACGGAGCTTATCCAGGGCGGTGGGGCGGTCCCGGCTGGGGTGGATGGGGCTGGCATCACGACGACGATGACGGTTGGTTCAATCGTGGAGGCTGGTTCCATCACGACGACTAGATAACTTCCGCCATACGGAATCGCGCCGGCGTGGGATGGAAAATTGCGCCGGCGCCATAAAAATAAAGGCGGGGCGCACGCTACCAAAAGGCCGCGTGCGCCCCGCCTTGGTTTTTGTAGGGGCCGTTCGCGAACGGCCCGTGTTCCGCGCTTCGCCGATGCGTTTGACCCGCGCCTGTGCGACAGTGGATGCCGAGTTCGCATACGCAGGAGGTGCTCCGTGCAAAGCGTCGTAGTCACCGGGGCCTCAACCGGTATCGGTTGGGGTATCGCCAAGGTAATGACCGCGAAGGGCTTCCGCGTGTTCGGCAGCGTGCGCAAGCAGGCTGACGCCGGCCGGCTGCAAGCGGAACTCGGCGAGCGCTTTGCGCCCCTGATGTTCGACGTGACCGATGAAGCCGCGGTCGCGCGGGGCGCGGCCGCGGTCGGCGCGGCACTTAGCGGCGGGCGGCTTTGGGGCCTCGTCAACAATGCCGGCGTCGCCGTGGCGGGGCCGCTGCTGGAAGCCTCGGCTGACGAATTCCGCCAGCAACTCGAGGTCAATCTGATAGCGCCGATGGTAGTCACCAAGGCCTTCGCACCGCTGCTCGGCACCGACCTGGCGCTCACCGGTCCGCCGGGACGTATCGTGAACATCTCGTCGGTCAGCGGCCGCGTCGGCTTTCCTTTCGTGGGTCTCTATTCCGCCTCCAAGCACGGGCTCGAAGGTCTGTCGGAGAGCCTGCGGCGGGAACTGGTGTTTTACGGAATCGACGTGATTGTCGTGGCGCCCGGCGCGGTCGCCACGCCGATATGGGACAAGGCCGAGCAGATGGACCTCGCGCCCTATCAAAAGAGCCCCTATTTCGAGATCCTCAAACGCTTTCGCGACTACATGATCGCGGACGGCCGCAAGGGATGGTCGTCCGAGCGGCTGGGCCAAGTGGTATGCGAAGCCCTGACCGCGGCGCGCCCCAAGGCGCGCTACTCGCCGGTCGCCGGAAGATTTCAGAACTGGACGCTGCCGACGACGCTGCCGGTGCGATTGGTAGATCGCATAATCGCCAAAACCTTCGGCATCCGCCCCTCCGCATAACGCTGGAATGGGTCGATCAATGAGTAGATGCTGGAATACGTCCATTTGATCCTCACCACGGCGAGCTCGCCGGCGACCAGGACCTCATCGATATGCAAGTCGTAATGATATATTTTGGCCGGATCATCCAGCGATCTCTTCAGGCGGGCGCATAAGGAATCATAGTTGCCCTCCGGCTGGCCTTGATAATTCGAAATCGGATCCGGGGCGAAGAGCGAGCACACCTGGCTTGAATTGCGTGCATTGAAATCTCTCGTCCATTTCTCCAGCGCGGCGCGAATCTCATTCTGAGCGGCCTCGGTCGAGTCCTTCGCTATGCACGACGCCGACAAAGACAACGACAGAGTACAGAGAGTGAGTAGTCCGGCGATGACACTTTTTACTATCGGGGCTCGCTGTACTCGCTGCTCGCGGGCTCGCGACACGGAACTGGAAACATTCCCGGTCCGACGGGAAATCGGCACCGCCGACGCCTATTCGTCGTCTTCGCGCAGGCGGGCGAGCACCGAGAGATCCTCCAGCGTCGTGATGTCACCCAGCTTCTCGTCGCCCGCGGCGATCTGGCGCAGCAGCCGGCGCATGATCTTGCCGCTGCGCGTCTTGGGCAGCGCGTCGGTGAAGCGCAGGTCGTCGGGCCGCGCGAGCGCGCCGATCTCCTTGACCACGTGCTGACGCAGTTCATCGCGCAATTTCGCGTCGCCGTGGCGCGCGCCCTCCAGGGTCACGAACGCGACCACCGCCTGGCCCTTCATCTCGTCGGGCCTGCCGACCACCGCCGCCTCGGCCACCGTCGGATGCGAGACCAGCGCGCTCTCGATCTCCATCGTGCCCAGCCGATGGCCCGAGACGTTAATCACGTCGTCGACCCGCCCCATGATCCAGAAGTAACCGTCCTCGTCGCGCCGCGCGCCGTCGCCGGTGAAGTAGGTCCCCTCGATTTGGCTGAAATACTGCTCTTTGTAGCGCTCGGGGTCGCGGAAGATCGTGCGCAGCATCCCGGGCCACGGGCGGCGGACGATCAGCAGTCCGCCCTGGTTGGCGCCGACCGGTTTGCCCTCGCGCGTGACGACCTCGGCGGCGATCCCCGGCAGCGGACGCGTCGCCGATCCGGGTTTGGTCGGAATCGCACCAGGCATCGGGGCGATCATGATGCCGCCCGTCTCGGTCTGCCACCAGGTATCGACGATCGGACAGCGCTCGCCGCCGATGACCTTGTGGTACCAGATCCAAGCCTCGGGATTGATCGGTTCTCCGACTGTGCCGAGCAGCCTGAGGCTTGAGAGATCGTGTTTGGTTACCCACGAATCGCCCCACTTGATGAAAGTGCGGATCGCGGTGGGCGCGGTGTAGAGAATATTGACGCGATACTTTTCGATTATCCGCCAGAAGCGATCGTTCTCGGGAAAATTCGGCGCGCCCTCGTACATCACCACCGTGGCCCCGGCCGCGAGCGGACCGTACACCGTGTAACTGTGCCCGGTGACCCAGCCGATGTCGGCGGTGCACCAGTAGATGTCCTCCTCCTTGAGATCGAATACCCACTTCATCGTCATCAGCGTGTGTACCAGGTAGCCGCCGGTCGCGTGCACGACGCCCTTGGGCTTGCCGGTGGTGCCCGAGGTGTAGAGCGTATAGAGCGGATGCTCGGCGTCGAGTTCGGCCGGCGCGCATACGCTGCTTTGCGGCGCCACCAGTTCGTCCCACCAGATGTCGCGCCCCTTGCGCATTTCGACCTTGGCGCCGGTGCGCCGCAGGACCACGCAATGCACGACCGAGGGGCATCGCTTGAGCGCCTCGTCCACGTTGGGCTTGAGCGGGACCTGCTGTCCGCGGCGCCATCCGGCGTCCGCCGTAATGCAGACCTTGGCCTCGGCGTCATTGATGCGATCGACCAGCGCCTCGGCCGAGAAGCCGCCGAAAATCACCGAATGGATCGCGCCGATGCGCGCGCAGGCCAGCATCGCGATCATCGCCTCGGGCACCAGCGGCATGTAAATCGCGACGCGGTCGCCCTCGGTCACGCCGAGGCTCTTGAGCGCGTTGGCCGCGCGCGCGACCTCGCTCGCCAGCATCTGGTAGGTCAGCACGCGAACCTCGCCCGGCTCGCCCTCCCAAATGAGCGCCGCCTTGTTGCGCCGCGCGGTGGTCAGATGGCGGTCGAGGCAGTTATGGGCGGCGTTGAGCTTGCCGTTGACGAACCACTTGGCGAAGGGCAGCTTCCATTCCAGAACCTTGTCGAAGGGCTTGAACCAGCTCAGCTCCTTCGCACATTCGCCCCAGAATCCTTCGGGGTCCTGCTCGGCTCGCCGGTAGAGCGCCTCGTACTCGGCCATGCTCTTGACGTGGGCCGCGCGGCTGAACTCGGCACTCGGAGAAAACTTACGGCCTTCGCGGAGTATCGATTCGATGTCGTGGTGGTCGGTGTCCGCCATGGCAATCATACCCTCCCGCGTGCTTCGCGTGTCTTGAGGCTCAAGTATAGCGTGGCGGCGTCGCCGATCTCGCGGCGGTTGGAGCGGATCTCGCGCAGCCGCTCGAGCAACTCGGACTCGACGCTGAGCGAGAACTCGGCCGCCAGTTCGATCGCGCGCGCGGCCCATCGCAGCACCACGCGCCCCTCCGGCCCGCCAAAGTCATCGAAGAACCACGCGCAACTGGTTAGCGCCGCCTGTGCCGCGCGCTCCATCTCGAACAGGCGCATCAGGCTCTCCCGGCTGGCCTCGGAGCGTACGCGATGATGGACGAAAAATTCCTCGTGCAGCGCCGGGTTGGCGTCGATCGCAAGCCGGATCGATTCGTTAAGCGCAACCGCGGCGTCGTCGACCAGCGGCGGCGCGAAACGATCGTAGACCGCCGAGCCATGATTGTTCACGAAGTCCATCGCCTCGCGCAGCGGCCCGCGCCATTCCTGATGCGTCGCCGGGTCCAGATGGCATCCGCACGCCGCGCGCCATCGCGCGACCCCGTGCGGACAGCTCCATGAACTCGGCGCGTCGATTTCGAAACTGCCCGCGCCCTCCGGATGCAGCGCCAGGTACTCGGCGCAGTTGGTGAGCCGCACGTCGTCGCGCAGTTCCAGCGCGTTGATCGCGCGGGCCAGCTCGGCGTCACCGTGGCGCTTGTGATGGCCGAAGGTCTCGCCGTCGGTCGCGATCATCACGACTTTGCCCGGTTCGACCTGCGCCGCCGCCTCGGCGATCGAATTCGCCAGGCCGCCGCCGTCCTGCAGGCCATGGTCGAAAGAGACCGAGCGCGAAAGCTCGCGGTCGAACCGGAAAACCGCCAGGCTCAGCGATTCCGCGCGCCAGATGAACGGGCCGGCGCCGCGGCGCTCCGCGCCTTCGCCACGAAACGCGCCCTGCTCGGGCGCCAGGATGATAAATTTTATTCCGGCCGCCGCGACGTCGCGCAGCGTATCGTGATCGGCCGCGCATTCCGGCAGCCACATCCCTTCGGGCCGGCGTTTGAAGCGCGCGACGAAATCCTCGATTCCCCAGGCGATTTGCAGCGCGCGGTCGCGCGGCCGCAGCAGCGGCAGAATCGAATGGTTGTAGGACTGCGCCATCGCGTTGCCATGTCCGCCCCGATCCTGCAGGCTTAGCTGGTCGGCGTGGCGGATCGCGCGGTAGGCGTGCGCGCCGTGGCGCTCCAGCCAGCCAATCAGCGTCGGGCCGAAATCGAAGTTGAGCGCGGCGTAGCTGTTGCGGATATGGGCCACGCGCCCGTCCATGATGTGCGCGCGCCCGTTGGCGATATAGCACTCGCTCAGGATTTTTTCGTTCCAGTTCGGGAACGGCGCCGCGCCGGGCTCGGGACTGATGAGTCCGGTCCACGGGCTTTCACGCGGCGGCTGGTAAAAATGGCCATGAATGATGACGTAGCGCGGTTCAGGCATCGTACTCCAAGTTTAGGTTCGGCGCGCCCCGCGCGCCACAGGGTGATCGCCGGGCGTCTAGGCCGCGGCGACGCGGAAGGCGCCTTTGACCGTGGCCTCGCCCTTCTGGTTGACCACTTCAAGCTCGCCTTCGACCAGCTTTTCGCCGTTGGTTTCGTTCTTGGCGGTCACCTTGCCGCGGCAGATCAGCGTATCGCCCGGCCATACCTGGCGCGCGAAGCGCACCTTGAAATGGCGCACCTGGCCGGCGCCGGCGAAATCCGTCAGGCATCGCGAAAGGCATCCCGCGGTCCACATTCCCTGCGCGAACACGGTCGGGATGCCCGCCGCCTCGGCGAAAGTCTGATCGTAGTGCAGCGGGACGAAGTCGCCCGACGCGCCGGCGTAGCGGACGAAATCGGGACGCGCGACGTTGTCGATGGTGATCGTCGGAATGGCGTCGCCAACCTTTACCGTGTCGAACTTCAGTTTCGCTTGCATGTTCATCTTCGCTTGCATGTTCATCCTCCGACCGCTTGTCCGGTCTCGACCAGCACGAAGCGCGAGCGCGCGACCTTCTCGTTTTTCTGATTGGTGTAGGTCGTCTCGACCGCCAGGAAAGTCATCTTGCCGCCGCGCCCGCCTTCCTTTTCGTAAATATCTTCGATGCGCGCGACGCCGGTCAACGTATCGCCCACGAGGATTGGCGCGAAGAACTCGAACTCCTGTTCGCCGTGCAGGATGCGCCGCGGGTCGAACATGTCGATCGGAGGCGCCGATTCGGCGGTCTGCCAGAAAGCGCTGGTCTGCAGGAAAGTGACCGGCACGGGAATTCCGCCGCATTCTTTTTTGGCCAGTTCCGGGTCGAAGTAAACCGGATTGGGATCTCGAACCGCGCGGGCAAATTCGCGCACCTTGCTCCATTCGATCGGCATCGAAAACGGTTTGCCGGTTTTGCCGACTATACTTTTGTCCACCATCGCCGAAACACTCCCCGGGCGGCCCGCGCAGGCGCGCCGCCGCGTCACGTCATCACGTCCATTTATAAATCGATCAATTTATAAGCCGATCAACTGCGCCACGATCTCGCGGTTGAAATTAGCGTCGCCGAAGGTGAACTCCGAGGACTTGGCGCGCTTGAAGTAAAGATGCATGTCGTGCTCCCAGGTAAAGCCGATTCCACCGTGGACCTGGATGCCGTCGGCGGCGGTGCGCCGGTAGGCGTCGGAGGCCGCAGCCTTGGCGACCGCGGCGGCGGTCTCGGCGTCGGCCGCATCGTTGCTGACCGCCCACGCCGCATAATAGACGGCGGACTTTGCGCCCTCGACATCGACCATCATGTTGGCACACTTGTGCTGGACGGCCTGAAAGCTGCCGATCGGGCGGCCGAATTGCTCGCGCACCTTGGTGTACGCGACGGCCGTCTCGAGCACCTTTTCCGCGCCACCCATCATCTCGGCCGCGAGCGCCACCTTGGCGCGATCGATCGCGGCGGCCAGCACGGGCCACCCACCATTCACTTCGCCCACGACGTCGGCAAATGACGCCTTCAGGCCGCGGAACGCTACCGCGCCGAGCTTGCGCGTCCGATCCATCGTTTTGAGCGGCGTTACCGTGATGCCGGGACGCTTCGCGTCGATCGCGAACAGGGTCACGCCAGCGCCACCCTTGTGTCCGCCGCGCTTGGAGCCGGTGCGCGCCGCGACCAGGAAGAAATCGGCGACGTGCGCATCGTTGACGAACAATTTGTCGCCGTCGAGCACGAAGCCGGCGCCGCTTTTGCGCGCGGCCATCGTGATGCCGCTTTCCTCCCAGCTTCCGTTCGCCTCCAGATGGGCTGCCGTGGCGACAATGTCGCCGCGCGCGACGGCGGGGAGAAACCGGCGCTTCTGCTCGTCGGAACCCGCGCGGCCCACTGCCTCGGCAAACATCAGCGTCCAGATGAATGGCGACGGCAGCAGCACGCGGCCCATCTCCTCCGCCACCACCACCAAATCGACGTAGTTGAGTCCGGCGCCGCCATGCTCCTCGGGCAACACCAGGCCGAGCCATCCGAGACCCGCCATCTTGCGCCACAATTCGGGCGAGTACCCGCGCTCATCCTCCATCATCTGGCGCACGTGCGCGGAAGGACATTCGCGCTCGAGCAGTGACCTGGCGCTCCGGCGCAACATCTCCTGCTCTTCGCTGAATCCGAAATCCAAATTTCTCTTCCTCTGCGGCGCCGGCCCGATATACCCGCGCGACTTCGGATACCACGGCGCGCCGCGCTGCGACAAGCGCTGCCTCAGCGGCCGCGCCGCGCGCCGGCCGTTACTCGGGCAGCACCTGCAGCGCGTCGCCGTAGCGCAGATTGCCGCCGTCGGCAATCAACAGGGCGCCGGTGATGAAGCTCGCCGCGTCGGAAGCGAGAAAGATACACGGGTAAGCAATTTCCTCGCAGGTGCCGAAGCGTTGCAGCGCGCGCGACAAGAGCATCGCCGCCTTCACCTTCTCATTGGGCCAGATGCGTTCGGCGGCGCCCTCGGTGGTGACCGGGCCGGGCGCGATGCAATTGACGCGGATGCCCAGATGGCCCCATTCGGCGGCCTGCGACTCGGTGAGCTTGATGACGCCGGCCTTGGACGCCGCGTAGGGCAGCATCGTGGCCGAGCCGTGAACGCCGGCGGTCGAGGACAGGTTGATGATCGAACCGGGGCCCTTTTGCTCGACGAACTGGCGGGCTGCGGCCTTGGAGCAGAAGAATACGCCGTCGAGGTTGATCGAGACCACCGCGCGCCAGCCGTTGGGCGAGAGCTTGAGGCTGGGCGAGGCGATGCTCGCGCCGTGGTTGTTGATCATCACGTCGAGGCGGCCGAAGTGCTTGACCGCCTCGGCCACCAGTGCGTCGCACGACTCGGCGTTGCGCACGTCGCACACCGCCATCTCGCACTTGCCCCCGGCCTTGCGGATGGCGTCGCGCACGGGCTCGAGGTGCCCGGCATTGCGGCTTGCGACCAGCACCCGCGCTCCGCGCAACGCGAACTCGCGCGCGATCACCGCGCCGATTCCGGTGCCGCCGCCGGTTACGATTGTGACTTTGCCTTCAACGCTGAATACGTCTTTCAAAGAAGCCTCCCTCCTCACACGCGCTCGGCTGTTCCAGCCGTTTCAATCGACCACTTCAATCAAGTTGAAAGCGCTACTTCGCGGCCAGCCGCGCCAGCGCCTGGCGCGCCTGCTCGGCGACGGCGGCGTCTTCGGACGGCGCGGACTGCAGAGCGCTCTTGTAGTAGTTCATCGCCTGGTCGCGATCGCCCAGCGCCTCGTAGGCGCGCGCCACGTTGAGCTGGGCCTGGGCGCTGGTCGGGCAGGCGGTGGCGGCGTCCTGGTAGTAGCCAAGCGCCTTGGTGAATTCGCTGGCGGCAAAGCGTTCCCCGCCGTGCCGGGTCGCCACCTGCATCACGGCCTTGTCGCACGAGCCCGGCGGCGGCGCGCTGGTTGGATAGGAGGGCTGCGGGGCGTTCTCGAGCTCCGCGACCTGTTGCTTGAGCTGCTCCAGTTCGGCCTTTTGCTGATCGAGCTGACGCTGGTCTTCCTTGATCGCGTCGGAGAGACATCCGGCCGCGCCAAAGGCCATCGCGATCGCCAGTCCGATCGCCATTTTTGCCGAAGCGGAAATCCACACGCGGCGCATATCTACTTAGTTGCCAAGCGATGCGCCGCTGTCAATGCGCGCGCGGCAAACGCTTCAATTGGCCGACAGAGCTTCAATTGGCCGACAGAGATGATAAAGTTTCGCGCGCTCCGGAGCAGTGGTATAGGCTTTCATCCGCGCGAGCGACTACGGAAAGAGAGGAGCCCACGATGCGTACGATCTGCGCGATAGGCTTGATGCACGCGATGCAACTGAGGTTTGCGGTCATGATGGCCGCGTTTTGGATTTTCGCAACCGCGCAAGCGTCCACGGTCTCGGCGGCCGCTGGCGCCGGCGCTCCGGCGATGAGCCCGGCGCAGGCGCTCGCGCATCTGATGGCGGGCAATCAGCGCTACCAGCACGACGTCAACAGCCATCCTCACCTTCACGCCAAGCGGCGCTCGGAGCTGGTCGGCGGCCAAGCGCCGTTCGCAGTCATCCTGTCCTGTTCGGACTCGCGCGTGCCGCCGGAACTGATCTTCGACCAGGGGCTCGGCGGTCTTTTCGTGGTGCGCCTGGCCGGCAACACGGTCACCCGCGCGGGTCTCGAAAGTATCGATTACGCGGTCGCCCATCTGGGCACGAACTTGATCATGGTGCTGGGCCACGATAGCTGCGGCGCGGTCAAAGGCGCGCTCACCGAGTGCGTGAGCAAGCCCGCGGCCGAGCTGCCCGAGATCTTCGCCAACATCTGCCCGGCGGTCGACCAGGCGCGCAAGGCCGGCGGCGGCAAGCTCGAATCCAGCGCGATCGATTTGAACGTGATCGGGCAGGTGCGGATCCTCGAGCGCTCGCCGCTGTTCAAAAAGGGCCTCGCGGACGGCAGCCTTAAAATCGTCGGCGCCCGTTACAACCTGGAAAGCGGCAAGGTCGAAATTATCAACTCCGGTGACTGAGCCTACCTAGTTGAGGATGCCTGGGCGCACCGTGACTCCGACATAGGCGATGGCGGTGCGGCCGTCCGCGGTGGTCGCGCTGACCGTGGCGACGTAGCTGCCGGCCACTGTGTAAGTGTGGAAAAAAGTCAGCGGCGGATCCATCGAAACCTGCCCGTCGCCGAAATTCCACACGTACGAGACGAAACCCTTGCCCTCGGGATCGACGGTATTGACGAAGAAGCCGACCGATAGCGGCGCCGGGCCGTAGCCGGGCACGGCAGTCATCGTGATCAAAGGCGGTTGCGGAATGTCGACGCGACTGAGGCCGCGCCCGTTGGTCGTTGATTCGGGCATTGGCTCGGACATCGATCCCGGGCCCTGCATGGTCCCGGGCGGTTGCATCTGCTGCTCTTGCGGATCCTGATTCTGCCGCTGCTGGGCGAAAGCCGGCGCCGGCAGCGTCGCGATCAGCAGCAACACGGCAAGCGCGGCGGTGGCGGCCGCGGAGGCTAGGCGCGCATCAGCCATTCGCTGAGATCGATCGTGACCGCGCCACCGTCGGTCATCTGGAGTGACTTGGGCGAGCGGCGAAGTTGTACCTTGTCGAGCTCGGTCTCGCGCGGGAGCAGGTAAAGCAAAATGTCGCCCGACATCGAGAGCACTCTTACGCGTTGCTCGCCATGGCGCTCCACGCCGGTAACCTCGTAGGGACTCAGATGGAACGGGAAGCCGCGCAGGCGCACCACTCTGTCGTCGTATTCCTCGACCACGCCGACGAAGAAGCGCGTGTTATCGTCGTGGAAGAGTTTGCGATCGATTACGAGGATATGGTCGCCGTCCCGGATTGCGGGCATCTTGTCCCTCCATTGTCACCGCCGGTCACGCCGGCCGGACCTACTCCGACCTGCTCCATCATGAGAGCTACTGGAGACTTACTGCACCATTAAACGGATTGCTCGCCGTTCCGTCCATACCCCTGAGTGCCGGATGCGCTTGCCGCGAATCCGCTTCGCCGAGCAGGCGCGAGCAAAAGTACGCCAACCAAGAGTACGCCAACCCAGTATGATCGTCTCGGCCACGCACCCGGCTTTTGCCTGCGCGTCCATGCAGCTAAGATGGTGGATTAAGCGGGCGCACGGCGGGCGTCGTGGGAACGCGCGGCGCGCCTGCGCGCCCTTTACTCTGACTTGCTCGAATCTTCGGAAACTATGGGAATTTGCCCGGATGCTGGCGCTCGATAAAGTATCAAAGTTCTACGGCGGACGCACGATCTTCGAGAACGTGAGCTGGGCGATGACGGACGACGCGCGCGTCGGCCTGGTCGGCCTCAATGGTGCCGGCAAAACCACCCTGCTGCGCATGATCGCCGAAGTTATCGCGCCCGACGCCGGCCGTATCGCGCGCCCGCAGCGCTCGTCGGTCGGCTACCTGCCGCAGGACGCGCCCGAAATGGGCGGCCGGACGGCGCTGGATGAAACGCTCTCGGCGCTGAGCGAGATGCTCGAGTTCGACCGCCGCCGGGTCGAGCTCGAAGAGGTGCTGGCAGAACATCATAGCGGCCCCCGACACGACGCCGCGCTCGCCGAGCTCGGCGTCGTGCTGAGCGAGCTGGAACGCCACGGCTTTTACGAGGCCGACAGCCGCGCCAAGGCGGTGCTGTTCGGGCTGGGTTTCAGCGAGGCCGACCTCGCGCGCGACGTGGCCGAGTTTTCCGGGGGTATCCGGATGCGTATCGCGCTGGCCAAGCTCCTGGTGCGGCGCCCGGAATTCCTGATGCTCGACGAACCGACCAACCATCTCGACCTCGAGGCGCGCAACTGGCTCGAGGATTACCTGTCGAACTATCCGGGCGGAATCATCCTGGTCTCGCACGACCGCTATTTTCTCGACCGCGTGACCGATCGCACCCTCGAGGTGTCACGCGGCCGGCTCGTCGAATACCAGGGCGGCTACTCGGACTACCTGGTCGAGCGCGAGCAGCGCCACGAGCTGGAGCGGGCCGCCTACGAAAACCAGCGCGCCGAGATCGAGCACATGGAGACCTTCATCAGCCGCTTCCGCTACCAGGCGAGCAAGGCCAAGCTGGTGCAGAGCCGGATAAAGCAGCTCGAGAAAATCGAGCGGTTGGAGCCGCCGGCCGGCAGCGAAACCCCGCCCGCGATTCGTTTTCCCCAGTGCGAGCGCGGCGGGCGCCGGGTCTTCGAGCTGCGCGGGGCGGTCAAACGCTACGGCGAGCTAACCGTCTACGACGGCATCGACCTGACGATCGAACGCGGCGCGCGAATCGCGCTGGTGGGCCCCAACGGCGCGGGCAAGTCCACGATGATGAAACTGCTGGCGGGTATCGAACCGATGACCGCCGGTCAGCGCGCCGTCGGCGCGGGAGTCGAGATCGGCTACTTCGCCCAGAACCTCGCCGAGTCGCTCGACTACAGCAAAACCGCGCTCAAGGAACTCAGCGACGCGGCGCAAGGGATGACGACCGGGGAAATTCGCGGCCTGTTGGGTGCGATGCTTTTTTCGGGCGACGACGCGCTGAAGCCCGCGGGTGTGCTCTCGGGCGGCGAGCGCGCGCGGCTCGCGCTCGCCAAGGTGCTGGCGCATCGCAACAACTGCCTGCTGCTCGACGAGCCGACCAACAACCTCGACATCGTGGCCAAGGACACGCTGCTCGAAGCGCTGCGCCGATTTCCCGGCACCGTGGTGATCGTCAGTCACGATCGCTACCTGCTCAATGAACTGGCGACCGAGGTTATCGAGGTCGGCCAGGGCCACGCGACGCGCTACCTCGGCAACTACGACTACTATCTGGCAAAGAAGGCGGCGGCTGAATCCGCTGCCGCGGCGGCCAATGGGGCCGTGGCCCGGGCCGTGGCGTCTGCGGCGGCCGCCGCCCGGACCGCCGGGCTCCGCGCCGCGAGCAGCGCGGAGCCCGGCGGTTCGGACGCGCCGACAGCCAACCCCGCACACTCGGCCAACGGCGCGTCCACCGGCAACGGCGGACGCACGGTTGGCGCCGCCGCGCACGACAACGAAATAAAGCAGCGCCGCGAGCGCGAGCGGCGTGCCCGCCGGCGCCAGACGCTCGAGGGCGATATCGGACGCAAGGAAACCGAGCGCGCCGCGCTGGGCGAACAGATGAACGACCCCAACTTCTACCTCCAGCGCACCGACGCCAAGGAACTCATCGCCGCCTACGAGCGGCTGGGCGGCGAAATCGAGCGGCTGTACGAAGAACTGATGAGCCTCGACGGCGCAGGGGCGCCGTCGGGCTCGTAGCACGCACCGCGCGGCGTCAGTGGGGTGCGTGCTCGGTGCGGCGACGGCCATGCGTGCGGGCTATGGCCCGCACGCATGGCCGTCGCCGCGTGCAGCGGCTAAGATCGCGTCGTGTCTTCACGGGACGCCGCAGCAGCGCTCGCACGATGGCTCGACGGCGCGCTCGCCGGCCGATGGCCCGGCGCGCGCGCCAACAGCGTCGTCATGCTCAAGGGCGACGCATCCAACCGCCGCTTCTGGCGGGTCGCGCTGGACGCGCCGCCTGACGGCGGCGCGTCCAGCGCGACGCCGCCCGCATCCGCGATTGCCGTCGATCTCGGCCCCGACGACTTGCCCGCTTACGTGCGCGCTTTGAATCTAATCTCCACCGCGCCGGCTGAGCCTCCCTTTGTGAACGTGCAGCGTTTTCTCAACTCGATCGGCGCTGCCGTGCCCGAAATATACGTTGCGGATCCGGAGTGCCGGATGCTGTTGGTCGAGGACGTCGGCGAGACCTCGCTGTTTGTGGCCGCGCTGGATGGCGTCGCCAAGCCGGCGACGCTCTATCGCAGCGCCGTGGACCAGTTGCTGCTGATTCATGTCGAAGGCACGCGGCGGCTCGGCCACGGATGTATCGCCGCTTCGATCGCATACGACGAACGGCTGTTCCGATGGGAGATGGAAGATTTTTTGAAGACGGGATCGGCGAGTGTCGCGGCGGACACCGATCTAACGGCGCTCGCTCCGGAACTCGATGATCTCGCGGCGCGGCTCGGCGGTCTTGCGCGCGTGCTGTCGCATCGCGACTACCACGGCCACAACCTTTTCGTGCAAAACGACCGCATCCCGATGCGCATCCGGGTGATCGACTTTCAGGACGCGCTGCTCGCACCCGCCGCGCAGGACCTCGCCGTGCTGCTCACGACGCGCGACACCGACCGGGTGATCGGTCCCGCGGCGGAGCGCCGTCTGCTCGACTACTACATCGCGGGTCGCGAGCGCCGCGGCGCTCCTTGTCCGGATGCCGGCGCATTCGTCAACACTTACTATCTGTGCGTGCTTCAACACGCGCTCAAGGTTATCGGACGCTTCAACGCGCTCGAGCGCCAGGGCAAGCCGGGCTACGCGGGGTTCATTCCGCATGCGGTGGCACAGGCGCACCGAATGCTGGCGATGGTTCCGCTGAAAACCGATTTTCCTCGGCTGCGCGCGGCCTTCGCCGTGCGTTAGCGCGCGAGCGAAGAGCGAAAGAGGCACAGAGGAATGACGCATCGATGAAGGCGCTGGTACTGTCGGCGGGTAAGGGCGAGCGGCTGATGCCGCTTACGGCGACCGTGCCCAAACCGATCATCGAGGTAGGCGGGCGTCCGCTGATTCACTATCCGCTGAGCATGCTGGCGCGGGCCGGCGTGACCGAGGTCGCGATCAACGTCCATCACCTGGCCGCCGCGGTCCAGACCGCGCTCGGACGGGGCGACCCGCTGGGCGTGCGGATAACCTATGCGCCGGAGACGGCGCTGTTGGGCACCGGTGGCCCGCTGGTGGGACTGCGCGAATTCTTCGGCAACGAGACCTTCGCGATACTCAATTGCGACACGATAATCGATCTCGATCTGCGTGGGCTCGCGGAGTTTCATCGCAACCGCGGCGGCCTCGCGACGCTGGTGCTGCGCGAAAGCGACATCCCCGAGGCCTACAGCCGAATCGAAATCGACGCGGACGCGCGCGTGAGCCGGATGCGCCTGCTGATGCGCCGCGCGCCCGCCAAGTTTGAAGACTACGGACCCGCGCTCGACGCGGCCGCCGCCGCACGCCTGGAAGCCTACATGTATTGCGGCGTTCTGCTATGCGAGCCGGCGCTGTTCGAGTTGATGCCGGCCACGCCGCCGCCGTTCAGCCTGATGGGCGATCTGTTCGCACCGCTGCTGGCGCGGGGGCAGGCGATGTTCGGTTACGTCCATCGCGGGTTGTTTCGCACCGTCGACGATCTGAAGAGCCTCGAAGCGCTGCGCGCCGAATTCGCGGCCGCTCCACCCCGCCTGCGCTTTCTTTGAGCCCGCCGGCTCAGCGCTGAGCGCCCTTGAGCCGATCCAACAATCCGATCAGCTCGCTCATCGAGCGCATGACGAAATCGGGCCGGTACTGCGGATGGCTGCTGAGCGTGCGGTAGCTGGCAGGCCCGGTGGTGACCGCCACCGACGCGCCGTAGCCCGCGTTCATCGCAGCCATCACGTCGCGCGGCTCGTCGCCCACATACATGCAGGCCTGGGGCAGCATCGAGGCGCGCATCGCGGCCTGCTTGAGGCTCTGCGTCTTGTCGAGGATGCGCATCGTGGTGCCGCTTTGCGTGATCACCTGGTCAAAGTAGGACGCCAGCCCGACCATCGCGAGTTTTTCGACCAGCCGCTGCGGGTCGCCCGGACGGCTGGTGATCACCGCGGTCGCATAGCCGCGCCGCTTGAGTTCGGCCAGCGTCTCCTGCACGTGAGGCAGAAGCTCGAGCCGCTCGGTGCGGTCGATCTCCGCGAGAAAATAGGCGAACGCGAGCTTGGTGTACTCGGCGCGTTTGTCCTCGGGCAGACCGAGGTAGGGATCGTCGCTCTCGAGTGCCTGACGGTAGCGCTCGCGGGTCAGTCCCGGAGCGTGGCCGAGGTCGTCGAGCGCGCTCCGCACGGCGTTATACAGCGGCCCGTGGATATCGACCAGGGTCCCATCGAGATCGAAGAAGACCGCTTTGAACTCGCGCTGCGATGACATCGATATGCAGCTTGGCGCGCTTGGGCCCGCCAGGCAATCTTGATCGTGCTGGCTCGGCGCTTGTCAGGCGCGAGCAGGGCCGAGGCGGCGCGCCTGGCGGCCGTCGAGCGCGAGCGCGGGGGCATTGGTGGCGGTGGCTGAGGCAGCCTCGCGCGTCACGGCGCGCGTGATCCCGGTGTTCGGCGTCATATAGATATCTGTCCGAATCAGCACCAACCGATCCGTAGCGGCCGCGGGGTCTTATTAATAAGTCGAAGCTATGATGCTCGTCAGAAGGTCGGAGCTAATTTATGACTCAATACAGAAATTGGATCATCGCGTTACTTTCTCTCCTTTTACTTAGTTTCTTGGAATCGACGGCGGACGTTTACGCACAGCCAGCGCCAACCCCACCAGGCGATTACGGCGGCCCATTCATGTCGAATCCGAAAGCCATATCGCCGGAAGAGAGGAAAAGAGAAATTCAAATCGAAGAAGAGCACTGCCGCTCACATCCCGATGCATGTATCCCCGATAAGCATGCTGGTCCGACTGCGGACCAGATGACACATCCTGAAGACCCCTCATACTGGGCCACGCCTGACCCCAGCCATACTCACCTCGGACCGACAACTAGCTGTCGGCCAGATCCCGACCATCCGGCCGGACCGCAAATCTGTACCGCCTGTCGATCCAATCCCGGGGATCCCGAGCATCCCGTTTGCGTCCGATTGATTGCTGGAGAAGGAGTAGTGATCCCTCCACTACCGTCTAACTAGAGCTTGGTTGCTAGGGCTCGTTGCCACTGCCATCTCCCGGCCGTATCCTGACTTTTCGCGCTCCAGCGTTCGCGCTGTGCCATGGCCGCCTGCTGCGATGGACGAAACCTTAGCTAGCATGAGTCAATACAAACGTCGGCTGATCGCATTGTTTGCTGTTCCTTTGCTTGCGTTCTCGGGATGGAGGGTAAGCGTTTACGCACAGCAGGCCTCGCCTCCGCCGAGCAATTACGGAGGCCCGTTCATATCGGACCCCGGAAGCATATCGCCCGAAGAGTTGAAGAGGGAAATCCAAATCCGCGAAGAGTACTGCCGCACACATCCGCCCGGGGCATGTATTCCTGACCAGCGTGCACCGACGTCAATAGAGAGACATCCTGAAGCTCCTGGATACTGGGTAACACCCGAACTCGGCCACCTAACTGATTGCCATCCGGATCCGAATAATCCCGAAAAGCCGATCTGCGTCCACGAATAGAAAGCACGCTGCGGTTCTCGGCGTGGGCTAACGCGCAGGTCTTCCGGGCCCTCCCGCATTGTCTATGGGAGGGCGTGTGGTTCTTTGCGCAGCACCGCACGTGGACTCGCAACTCTGCCGGGTCCTGCCATTGTTAAGGGGGTTCGCGCGGGCATGATGCGTGTGCGCCCGCCAGAACCCAATCTAGGCGAGCGAATATAGGATTTCCAGACCCGCGAGGAGATCCGAGCCCGCAGCTGGTTTACCCCTGACCGATCGCGGCCGGACCGGCCTTTATCTTCCCTACCGCTAGCAACCTGCAGATCTCGTCAGAGTCTCGCACCTGGCGGCTGTCGAGTGCGAGCATGAAACGTCCCTCGCACGGATTGCTCACCATCCACAATTTACCGATGCGCGCCGAGGAGGCCGCCGCCAGCGCCAGCACCGCAGCGTCTGCCTGGTCGAGATTTGCCGCCACGGGCGCATCGCGAAGCTCAAGCCCGGCCGCGAGCGACGCGACTATACGACGGCGCGCGGCCAGCGCCTCGGCGCGCCGGCGTTTGGGCGGAAGGTCTCCTGGTGGAGCATCCTGCGATGAAGACGAGAGGCGTAATTGCAGGTCGGGGTAGGACTCGAAAGCCGCAACGCCGAGCCGCTCGAGCGCGCGATAGGTTGCGAATCCGGCCAGCATGAAGCGGGTGAAGATCGCACCGCCGCCCGGCGCCGGCTCGCGGGTGTCGCCATTGCCATCCGAAAGCTCGCCGAACAGTTCTGCCGCAATCGCGGCGAGATGCGGCTTGCACCGCGGGTCGCGCGCGCATCGCGCGAAGTACTCGTATCGCGGCGTCGGGAACATCGCGAGCCCCGGCATCCGGGCTTTGCCGTCCGGCGCGGCCATCAGCGTGCGAAAGATTCGCCGCAGGATGGCGTCAAGCTCGCGGCTGCGCGGCGCCGGATCGCGCCTGTGAGTACCGCGCGACCAATCGAGATCGCGCGGCCATCGCGGCGAGTCAACCAAGGCTATTGCCGCCGTATCGAGGCCCGGCGCCACACCACGGATACGATTCGCGAGCGTATCGCAGGCATGCTCGGTAAGGCCGCCGAGCGCGACGCGTTCGAAAGCCAGCGTGCGTGGCGGCGCGCCGACGATCGCGAGGTCGAGAAAATCCTCGCCGACGTCGATACCCATAAACGGGCCGGCGAATGGCCCGGGAAGCGGCCCGACAAACGGCCCGCTAGCTTGTTGAGCCGGCTGCTCTACGATGGGCCCTGCGGCTGCGTCGCGCCGTTGGACGCCGTCGGCGACGGATAGAGCATCCGGTACTCGCGCAGGCCGCCGATCACGCGTTTGACGTAGTCGCGGGTCTCGCGGAAGCCGATGTTCTCGACCCATTGATCGTCGTCGCCGGGATACTTGGCGTCCCATTGCTGGACCGCGTGCTCGCCCGCATTGTACGCCGCGACCGCCTTGAACGGATCGCCGCCGAACATCTCGAACAGGTTCTTGAGATAGGCGCTGCCCACGCGCACGTTCAGCGAAGGATCATAGAGGTTGAGCGAGGCCTGCTCGACACCCGCCGACGGTCCGACCCGGTCGGCGGTAGTCGGCAACAACTGCATCAGCCCGCGTGCGTCGCTCACCGATCGCGCCTGCGGATTGAAGAGGCTCTCCTGACGGGTCAGCGCGAGCACCAGGTAAGGATCGAGCGCGTTGCCGCTGGCGGCCGGCGCGATCATGTCCCAGTAAGCGCGCGGATAGCGCAGCCGCTCGGTCATCGAGGAGTCCAGCGCGCCATCCTTTTCCAGCCGCACCGCGATCTCGAGCGCCGCATACCACTCGCCCGTGCGCTGCAATTCCGCGAGCACAAAGTCGCGCACGCGCGGGTCGGTCGAGTCTTCGGCGGCAAGCGCGCGTAACTCGGGCGGTTCGAGATAGCTCAGGCCGAGCCGCTTCAACGTGGTGACACGGCTTAGATGAAACGCGGCGAGAGTGCCGGGAGCCACGGAGGGCGTGGTGTCGTCGAGTTGAAGTGCGCGCGCCGAGGCCAACTGGGCCGGCGACGCGGCGATCCGGCGCGCCGCCAGTTCGGGGTAATAGTTGCTCGCGACGCTTTGCGCCAGGCGCTGGTAAAGCCCCGTGGCCGCGGCGCTTTGGCCGGCTCGCTCCATCGAGCGCGCATGCCAATAGGAAAGCCCGTCGCGCTCGGACGGCGAGGCGGCCATCGGCTTCATCGCGGCGAACTCGCTCGCCGACGCCTCGAATTGCCCGCGCATATATAGCGCAAACGGCGCGCGGAAGCGGGCGTCGGCGGTCTCTGGGCGATGCGGATAACTCCGGACCATGCGCAAGTATTCGGCGCGTGCGAGCTCCCACTCATCGTCGTCCTCATACGTGCGCCCGATGTCGAACATCGCAGCCGGCGCGAGATCGCGCGCGGGGAATCCTTCCACCAGCCTGGTGAACGTCGCGCGCGCAGCCTTCGTATCGCCGGTCCGCCATTGAAGATGTCCCAGCCGATAGAGCGCGTCCGGAACCTTCTCGCCGTGCGGCGCGTACTTGAGATAGGCGTTGAGCGCGAGCATCTCGCGAGCGGTGTTGACGCGCAGGGCGCGCGCTCTTAACCACAACAACTCGGCATGCACGCTCGCCGGAGGCCCGAGCGCCAACGCGTCGCCGGCCTGGCCAAGCGCCATGGCCGAGTGCCCCTCGCGCAGGAGCAGGGCGGCCTCGCGGCGATGGTACCCGAGCGAGTCGGTGTCGATCAGATCCGGATGGGCCGCGGCGATCGAGTAGGCGAGCGTGCGCGCCTCGCCGTCGGCGGCGCCCTGCGGATACTCCTCGCGCAGCGCCTGCAGTTGGCCGAAAGCGCCGTGCGCGTCGCCAAGGCCGAGCGCGGCGCGCGCCTGAACGAGCCGCGCCTGCTGGTCGATGTCCGGAGCGGGATTGCGCGCGATCAGCGCCGCCGCCGCCGCTTGCGCGTCGCCCAGGCGTCCGAGCTTGAATTGTATCTCCGCGTACTGAAGCGACGCCTGGTCGGCGAAGACGCTCTGCGGATAGCCGTAACTGAGCCGCCGGAAAGTCGCGGCGGCGCTCTGGTTGTCGCCACTGTCACGCTGGGCCGACCCGAGGTAGAACAGCGCGTAGTCGGCAAGGGCCGGGTACTTCTTGGCCGCGAGCGTCATCCGCTCGATCGTCTTCATCTGATCGTGCGCGCGATATGCCGCGTAGCCTTCGACGAAAGCCTGTTCCGGGTCGATTGGAACGACGGTGAGGATGCCGAACTGGCCCAGGATGGATCGTGCGTCGCCGCGAATCGATGGAGCCGCCGGCGTTTTGAGGGGTCCGAGCGCCCGCGCCGGAGTAGCCAAAAGTGCGGCCAGTCCGACCACCATCACCAACCCCGCCACTGCGCCACTTGGCTTCACCAGCATCACTTCAGGGTAGTGTGACGCCCGCGCCGATTCAAACCGGAAGCCGCTCGATCGAATTGCGCGAATCGCGTCGCCTGGCAGGCAGCGGCGCGGCAAAACAATTCTCGACGGCCGCCTCCCGCGAGGCTACCGCTTCATCGCAGGTCGGACAAAAATTCCAGCAGCGCGGCGTTCACCGCTTCGGGTTTCTCCTGCTGAGTCCAGTGGCCGGAACCCTTGATGTTGACGCGCTTGAGATTGGGCACCCATCGCTCCATGCCCAGCGTCTGCTCGGGCCACAGCACGAAGTCGAGTTCGGCGGTGATCATCAGCGCCGGCTGATCGACCCGGTCGGGCAGGTTGGCCGACTCCTCCCAGTTGCGGTCGATGTTGCGATACCAGTTGAGTCCGCCGCAAAAGCCGGTTTTCTCGAACGCCTTGACGTAAACGTCGAGGTCGGCCTCGCTCATGTATTTGCCGAGCGGCCCGTCGGGCAGGCGATCGAGCAAACCACCGCCCGCGGGACCGAACACGCCCGGCGGTGGACGCTGCGAAAGCGGGGCCAGCGGCATCGGGTCGCGATAAAGACCGCGCAGCGTCCGCCGCACGTCGCGTTCGAGTTCGGCCTCGGCAACTCCGGGCTGCTGGAAGTGCAGCACGTAGTGGAAATTGCCGGCGGCGGCCTGCCGCGCCATCTCGGTCGGCTTGAGCGGAGCCGGCTGCGGACTCGTCACCCATATCACCCTGGGATGTTCGGGACTTCCCGGCATCGACGGAAGCCATCGCGGCATGAACGGCGTATTGAGGTTGACCACGCGCGCAATCCGCGCCGGCGCGCGCATCGCGCTTTGCCAACTGACGAAGCCGCCCCAGTCATGGCCGACGATCACACACTTTTCGATCTCCAGCGCGTCAAGCATCCCGACGATGTCCTTCACCAGCTCGCGCACCTGGTAAGCCTCGACCGGCTGAGGACAATCGGTTTCGCCATAGCCGCGCTGGTCGGGTGCGATGGCGCGAAAGCCGGCGCCGGCTAGCGCGCGGAGCTGGTGGCGCCACGAGTACCAGAGCTCGGGAAAGCCGTGGCAGAAAACCACCGGAAATCCCTCGCCGGCCTCGACTACGTGCATCCTGATGCCGTTGGTTTTGACGAACTTGTGAACCAGCTCGCTCATCGGATTTTTGTCCTCGCGCCCATCGCCAGTGTAAGCACACCCGTCTCGTTCAACCAACAGGCGACCGCCCGAGCGCGCTTGCGCCGCGCGATGCGCTCCTGCAACCTTTTGCCAACGGAGTTTTGCCGACGGATTTTTTGCCCAGAGATTTTCCGTCCCCGGTTTTTGTAAACGATGGCCGCGACCAAATTGATTCTCGCCTCGACCTCGCCAAGGCGCCGGGCATTGCTCGCGGCAGCCGGCGTCGAGTTCGAGCTCGCCGAAAGCGGCGTCGAGGAAGAACGCCTGGCGGGCGAGCCGGCGGTGAAGTTCGCGCTCAGGATGGCTGAAGACAAGGCGCTCGCGGTCTCGCGGCGCGCCGCCGGCGCGCTGGTGCTGGGCGCGGACACGGTGGTCGAATGCGGCGGCGAAATTCTCGGTAAGCCGCGCGACCACCCCGACGCCCATCGCATGCTGCGCATGCTCTCCGGCCGCTTCCACACCGTGGTGACCGCCTTCGCGCTCGCGCGCGACGGACGCGTAGCCGAAAGCCGTGCCGTAACCAGCCGCGTCCGTTTTCGCGAGCTTGGCGACGACGAAATCGACGCCTACATCCGCACCGGCGAACCAATGGACAAGGCGGGCGCGTATGGTATCCAGGCCGAGGGCGCGGGCCTGGTGATGGAGGTCGAGGGGGAGCGCGACAACGTGATGGGCCTGCCGGTCGGCGAGGTGCTAGCAGCGCTGCGGCGCCATGCGGTCGCGTCGCACGGAAGCGGGCGCTGATTGCAAACGGGACGCTGACATAAGCGGGACGCTTACATAAGACCGATGCCGACCCAGGGCAAAATCGACCAAATCGCCGCGCGGCTGACGGCTGTGCGCGAGCGGATGGAACGGGCCGCGCGACGCGTGGCGCGCGACCCCGCCTCGGTCAGACTCGTCCTTGCGAGCAAGACGCAGCCGCCCGAGGCGATTCGTGCCGCCTACGCCGCCGGGGCGCGCGAGTTCGGCGAGAACTACCTGCAGGAGGCCGCGGCGAAGCAGGATGCGCTGGCTGACCTCGGGGGCCTGCGATGGCATCTGATCGGCCATCTGCAAACCAACAAGGCCCGCGACGCCGCAAATCGCTTCATGCTCATCCATAGCCTCGACTCCGCGCGCCTGGCGGCGGCGCTCGGCCGCGCGCGTCCCGCGCCGCGCGTGCCCGTGCTGATCGAAGTCAACGCCGCGGGCGAAGCGTCCAAGAGCGGCGTCGCGGCGGCCGGAGTGGAGCGGCTGATCGAGGACACGCGCGCGACGGTGGAAATCCTGGGGCTGATGACGATTCCGCCCCCGGCGCCCGATCCGGAGCGCTCGCGAAACCACTTCGCCGCGCTGCGCACGATGCGCGATCGGCTTGCGGCGGCGACCGGGCTTGCGCTAAGCGAGCTCTCCATGGGAATGACCGACGATTTCGAGGTGGCGATCGAAGAAGGCGCGACGATCGTGCGGGTGGGCCGCGCGGTCTTCGGCGAGCGTGCGCGATGAACGTGAAAAAGAAGCTCGGCTTTATCGGTGCGGGCAACATGGCCGAGGCGCTGGCGCGCGGTCTGCTCGAAAACAAGGTCTTCAAAGCGTCCGACCTGATCGCCTCCGACGTCGACGCGGCGCGGCGGCGCAAATTCAAAGGCGCGCTCAAAATCGAGGTCACGACCGACAATCTCAAGGTCCTCGATTCATCGCGCGCCGTGCTCTTCGCGGTAAAGCCGCAAACCATCGACGCCGTGCTCCTCGATCTTGCTCGCGCCAGCGGCGGTGACGACGGCGTGCCGCGCAAAGGCGGGCTCGCCTCCAAGCTCTTCGTGTCGATCGCGGCGGGGGTCACGCTGGGCCGCCTGGAGGGCGCGCTGGGCGGCCGCGCGCACGTCATCCGCGTGATGCCGAACGCGCCCGCGATGGTTGGTCAGGGGATGGCGGCGCTGGTGCGCGGGCGCAACGCGACCCGCGCCGACGAGGCCTTCGCGCTCAAAATCTTCCGTTCCGTCGGCGACGCGGTGGCGCTCAAGGACGAGGCGCTGCTCGACGCGGTGACGGCGCTTTCGGGCAGCGGTCCGGCGTATGTCTACCTGTTCGCCAAGTCGCTCGCCGACGCCGGCGTCGCGCAAGGCTTGCCGGCCGAGCTGGCGCTGCGGATGGCGCTCAAGACGATTCGCGGCGCGGAGGAGAACATGCGGCGCTCGCCGATGGCGGCGGCCGAGCTGATTCGGATCGTCGCTTCGCCCGGCGGCACCACCGAGGCCGCGCTCAAACAATTAGGCGCGGACGGCTTTTCTGATATCGTGGCGCGTGCCATTAAAGCCGCGGCCGAGCGCTCGCGCGAACTCGGACGCGTCAGCTAAGTCGTCTCTAGTCGTCCCGGAGTCATCGAGCATGCCTGATATCCTGGTCAGCACCATCGTATTCGCAGCCCAGACCCTGTCCGGACTGCTCCAAATCTACTTTTGGATCGTCATCATCGCCACGCTTCTCACCTGGGTCCAGCCCGACCCGTACAATCCCATCGTGCGCACGCTCTACGCGATGACCGAGCCGGTTTTCGATTTTGTTCGCGAGCATCTGCCGGTGTACTTTGGCGGCCTCGACCTTTCGCCCATCGTCGTCATCATCGCGATTCAATTCGTGCAGCGCGTGTTGATCATCTCCCTGCTGCGAGCCATCACGCCGGCGGCGGTGATTTACGGCTCGTAAGGTTCCTTCCGAATCGCGCACCATCGCCACTCGGCGCGAAAATCTCCGCGAAAACCTCCGCGAAGGCTCCAGCGGACTTCCCGCGTGGCTCGGCGTCGGCGCCGGCTCGGTTACGCTCACGGTGATGGCGCGGCCCGGCGCCTCGCGCGCCGGGGTACTGCGGATCGACCCGCGCGGCCCGGTGATCGGCATCGCGGCAGCGCCCGAACGCGGCAAGGCCAACGCGGAGCTTATCGAGACGGTCGCGCGGATGGCCGGCGTCGCACGCTCGGCGGTGGAACTGGTTGCGGGCGCGGCGGCGCGGCGGAAATCGCTCCGGATAACCTGCGGCGATCCGGCCGCAATCGCCGCGAGACTGTACGCGATGGCATCGCGGCCATGATTCTGGGAAGATGGAAAAGCACGGAACGCGGTGCCAATCCTCAGTGAATCGCGAGCCGGCAAGGGCTAATTGACAAGGCTGCCAAGCGTTATTACTTAAGGTTCGAGGCCGCCAGGAACCAGTCCCAGCTACCAAAATGCCGATCTACGAGTATCGTTGTCCCAAATGCGGAACGTTCGAGACGATGCAACGCATCACCGAGCCGGCGCTCAAGCGTTGCCCAACCTGCAAGAGCAAAGTCGAGCGGATGATTTCGAGCACCTCGTTCGTGCTCAAGGGCTCGGGATGGTACGCCACCGACTACGCGCGCTCCGGCAGCGCCAAGGGCGGCGACGGATCGGGGGATAAATCCAGCGATAAATCCGGCGACAAATCGTCGAGTGAGTCCGCGAGCAACGGCGCCAACGGCTCCTCCGGCGTGTCGGCGTCGTCGGATAGCGGCACCTCGGCTAAAAGCGCCTCGTCGGACAAGGGCGGATCGTCGGACAAAGGCGGTTCGTCATCCTCCGAAAAGAGCACCAAGGGCAAGTCGTCGGACTGAATCTCCCGACAATGATCCCCAGAGACTGACCTCCAGGGCATTACTCGCGCACGCACCGCGGGGTAGCGCACCCGGCGGCTTTTTTGTTTCAATCGGCCGATGCGCGCGCTGCTGATCGATCCTGAACTGACCCTGCATAACGACTACCCCGACCCCGCGCCGGCGCCGGGCGAAAGCATCGTGCGCGTGCGGATCGCCGGCATCTGCGGCACCGACCTCGAGTTGGCGCGCGGTTACATGTCCTACCGCGGTGTTCCGGGCCATGAGTTCGTCGGCGAAGTCGTCGACACCCAGACCGGCGCGCTCGCCGGCCGCCGCGTGGTGGGCGAAATCAACGCGGCGTGCGGGCGATGTGTCTGGTGCCAGGACGGCCTGGGACGCCATTGCCCTAATCGCACCGTGCTCGGGATTCTGGGCCGCGACGGCGCGTTCGCCGAGTACCTCCGGCTGCCCGACGAAAACCTGATCGCCCTGTCCGACTCGATAACCGACGAGCTTGGCGTCTTCGTCGAGCCGGTCGCAGCCGCCTACGAGATTTTCGAGCAATCCAAGCTGCGCCGCGACCATAAAATCGCGGTGCTCGGCGACGGGCGGCTCGGCGCGCTCACCGCAATCGTGCTCCGCGCCGAAGATTACGCGCCGCTGCTCGCCGGACACCATCGCGACAAGCTCGATCGCCTGGCCGCGCTCGGACTTGAAGTACAACTTGAAGACCGACTGGAGCCCGGCTTCGACGTGGTAATCGATTGCACCGGGCATAGCGCGGGGCTCAACCGGGCGCTCGCGCTGGTGCGCCCGCGCGGCAAGATAATTCTCAAAAGCACCGCGGCCGCGGGCGCGTCGCTCAACCTGGCAAAGGCCGTGGTCAACGAAATTACGATCGTGGGCTCGCGATGCGGCCGGTTCGCGCCGGCGATTGCCGCACTCGCCTCGGGAAAAGTCGATCCGCGCCCGCTCATCTCGGCGGTGCTTCCGCTGGACGACGCGCCGGCCGCGTTCGCCGCCGCCGGACGCTCGCCAAACTTCAAGGTATTGCTCAAGCCCTGATGGCTGCCAACACCGTCATCATCGGAATCGACACCGGCGGCACGTTCACCGATCTCGTCGCAATCGTGGGCGGACGCCTACGCGTGCACAAGGTGCTCTCCACGCCCGACGATCCCGCGCGCGCGGTTATCGATGGACTTAAAGCGATGCTTGAGGGCACGCCACACGGCGGAAACGGAGGCTGGCTTCCCGATTTGGTCACCTACAGCTCGACCGTGGCGACCAACGCGCTGCTCGAACGCAAGGGCGCGCGCGTCCTGCTGGTGACCAACGCCGGCTTCGAGGACCTGGTCGAGATCGGCCGCCAAAACCGCAGCGATCTCTATTCGCTCGCTCCCGAGCGCCCGGAGCCGCTAATCGCGCGAGCGATGCGCCTCGGCGTCGCCGAGCGGACTTACTTCGACGGCAAGGTGGCGCTCCGCCTGACCACGGCCGAACTTAACCGCGTGCGCCGTGCGGCCGCTTCACGCCACGCCGACTCGATCGCGATCTGCCTGCTCCACTCGTACGCCAACCCGGCAAGCGAGCAGCGGCTTGCGCGCGCGCTCACCCCGCTTGGCCCGCCGCTCTCGGTTTCCCATCGCATCCTCGCCGAGTACCGCGAGTTCGAGCGGCTTTCGACCACGGTGGTCAACGCGTACGTGGCGCCACGGATGTCCACCCACGTCGGCCGGCTGGAGCGCGATCTGCGGGCGGCGCGCCTGCGCGTGATGCAATCCAACGGCAGCGCGATCGGCGCGCGGCTGGCGCGTGACGAGCCGGTCCGCACGATTCTTTCCGGCCCCGCCGCCGGAGTGGTGGGCGCAGCCGCGCTGGTGCGCGCAACCGGCGTCGATCGGTTCATCACTTTCGACATGGGCGGCACGTCGACCGACGTGTCGCTGTTCGACGGCCGCGCCGCGATCCGCACGCTCAGCTATCCCGGCGGCTACGCCGTCCGCACCCCGGTCATCGACATCCACACGGTCGGCGCGGGGGGCGGCTCGATCGCGGCGGTGGACGCGGGCGGCTCGCTCAGGGTCGGCCCCGAAAGCGCCGGCGCCGATCCGGGACCAGCATGCTATGGACGCGGCGAAGTGCCTACGGTCACCGACGCCAACCTGGTTGCCGGGCGGCTGGTGGCGGAGAATTTCCTGGGCGGCGCGATGCGCCTGTATCCCGAGCGCGCGGCCAAGGTGATCGCCGCGCTCGGCCGTGCGATGCGCACGGGCGCAATCGGCGCGGCCGGCGGCGTCATCCGCGTCGTCAACGCCAACATGGAACGCGCGGTGCGCGTGATAACCGTCGAACGCGGCTTCGACCCGCGCGAATTCGCGCTGATGGCGTTTGGCGGGGCGGGCCCGATGCACGCCTGCGAACTGGCGCTCGACCTCGGCATCCGGCATATCGTGCTGCCGCGCAACCCCGGATTGCTCTGCGCGTGGGGAGCGTTGCAGGCGCCGCTCGGACGCGAATACTCGCTCACCGTGCGCGAGGCCTCGCCCAACTATCGCCGCCTCATCGCGCGCGCGCTTCCGATGGTCACCCGCGCACGGCGCGAACTGGCCGCCGAAGGCGCGCGGGCCGCGCAAATCCGCGTCGAGCTTTTCGCCGACGCGCGCTACCGCGGCCAGTCTTACGAAATTGAGGTGCGGCTCACCTCGCGCTTCGCCGCCGACTTCCACGCGGCCCATCGCCGCACCTTCGGCTACGCCGCGCCCCAGGCCGCGGTTGAAATCGTAAATTTGCGCCTGCGCGCGACGGCGCCCGGCATCGCCGCCGCCCCCGCGCGCCTCGGGCGCTCGGGCGGGCGGCCGTCGCCCGGGCGGCACCTCCAGGTCGTCGCCGGCGGACGCGTGCGCGCGGTGCCGGTCTATGCGCGCGACGCGATTGGCGCGGGCGCCAGGATTCGCGGACCGGCGGTCGTGGTCGAACTCAGCGCCACCGCCTACGTCGCGCCCGAGTTCACGCTGCGCGCCGACGGCTTCGGCAACCTGCACCTGGAGGCGTGACCATGAAACGTGCCGTCAAGCGGCTCGCGAGGAAGCCCGCAATGAAGCTCGACCCGGTCACGCTCGCGGTGATGAATAACCGCCTCGCCGCGATCGCCGAGGAGATGGGCGTCGTGCTCGGCCAGACCGGTTTCTCACCCAATATCAAGGAGCGCCACGACTTCTCGTGCGCGCTGTTCGACGGGGGCGGCGAACTGGTCGCGCAGGCCGCGCATATTCCGGTCCATCTCGGCTCCACGCCGCTTTCCGTGCGCGCGGCGATCGAACGGCTGGAGCTTGGACCGGGCGACGTCGCCGCCGTCAACGATCCGTTTGCCGGCGGGACGCATCTGCCGGATCTCACCCTGGTCGCGCCGATTTTTCTTGGTAATGAACGCCGCCCGTTCGCGTTTGCCGCCAACCGCGCCCATCACGCCGACATCGGCGGGATGGCGCCGGGATCGATGGCGCTCTCCACCGAGATTTATCAGGAGGGCTTTCGCCTGCCGCCGGTCCATATCGTGCGCGCGGGCACGCCGGCGCGTGACGTCCTGGAGCTGTTTTTCGCCAACACGCGAGTGCGCGAGGAACGCGAGGGCGACCTGCGCGCGCAAATCGCGGCGCTGAACGTCGGCGCCGAGCGGCTGCGCGGGCTGGTGGCGGCGAGCGGGCGTGCGCAGGTGGCCGCGGCGATGACGGCGCTCAAGGACTACGCCGACCGCCTGATGCGCGCGACACTTCGCCGTTTGCGGCCGGGTGTGTACCGCGCGATCGATTATCTTGACGACGACGGCGTCGGCACCGGGCCGATCGCAATCCGCGTAGCGATTCGTATCGGGGGCGGACGCGCGATCGTCGACTTCACCGGCTCCGCGCCGCAGGTGCGCGGCTCGGTCAACGCCAATTATGCGATCACGCTGTCGGCGACCTTTTACGTGATGAAGTGCCTGGCGGCGGAAGCGGTGCCGGCCAACGAGGGGCTGATGCGGCCGATTCGGGTGATCGCGCCGCCCGGTTCGATCGTCAACGCGTTGGCGCCGGCCGCCGTCGCGGGCGGCAACGTCGAGACCTCGCAGCGGATCGTCGACGTGCTGCTGAGGGCGCTGGCCGCCGCCGCGCCCGACCGCATCCCGGCGGCCAGTTCGGGCTCGATGTCGAACATGACGCTGGGCGGTTACGACTCGATCCGCACGCGCCATTTCTCCTACTACGAAACGATCGCCGGCGGCGCCGGCGCGGCCCCCGGCCATCCCGGCGCCGCCGGCCTCCATACGCACATGACCAACACGCTCAACACGCCAATCGAGGCGCTGGAGGCGTATTACCCGATGCGTATAACCGAGTACCGGGTTCGGCGCGGCTCCGGCGGCCGCGGCACGGCCGCCGGCGGCGACGGCCTCATTCGCGAACTGGAATGCCTGGTGCCGGCGACGCTCAGCCTGCTGACCGACCGGCGCATCACCCGGCCATGGGGGCTTGCCGGCGGCGGTCCCGGCAAGCCCGGCGCGAACTATCTCGTGCGCGACGGGCGGCGAACCAAGCTGCCGGGCAAGGCCAACGAGCGGCTGCTTGAAGGCGAGCGGGTGCGAATCGAGACGCCCGGCGGGGGCGGATGGGGCCGCGCGCCGCGCGGCCCCATCCGCCCCCGTTGACACCGGCGCGCGCGGGTTCGCGCCTGTTGGCGCGGAACGCATCGCGCAGTTACTCTCGGCGCAAGTTTTTCACACGGGCTGAAGGGAAAGCGGATGGCGGAGACGCAGTTCTGGATCGGAGTACACGGCATAATCGCCGACCGCGGGCGCCTGGTGGTGCTGCGGCGCGCCGCGCGGATGCCTTATCGGCCAGGCCATTGGGACCTTCCCGGCGGCCATCTCACGCTCGGCGAGAGCTTCGAGGAGTGTCTTGCGCGCGAGGTCGGCGAAGAGACCGGGCTTGCGATCGAGATCGAGCACGCACTCGGGCTCTACAAGGCGCCGCCGGACCCATACGTTCAGGCGCTCTTCGCATGCCGGCCGGCGGACGCGCGCCGCGAACTCGTTCTAATGCCGGGCGAGCACGTCGAGGGCCGCTGGGTGACGGTGCCGGAACTTGCGCTTATGAGCGACGTGATTCCCTATCTGGAGGGGATGCTGCGACGCGGGATGCTGGATTATCTGAAATAGAACAACCGAACTCTGGGGAGCGGCCGTCGACGCCCTATGCGACCGGGACGGCCGTACCCTGATTCGCACGCGCTGTAGTAAGGTCTGCTCCATCACGAGGAGGCAGCTATGGCAGAGCGCGAACGCGAGGGATCGGCGCATTCATTCGAGGTCGTGGTCGAGCGCGACGTGATGGTCACGATGCGCGACGGCGCGCGTCTCGCAACCGACATCTACCGGCCCGCCCGCGCTGGCGCGCCGGTGCCGGGCCGTTTTCCGGTGATCCTCGAACGCACGCCGTATGACAAGGGCCCTCCGCGTTTCGCGGTGACCGCGCGCTTTTTTGCCGAGCACGGCTACATCGTGTTGATCCAGGACGTGCGCGGGCGCGGCGGCTCCGAGGGCGAATGGTACGCGTTCGCGCGCGAGGCGCCCGACGGCTACGACACTATCGAATGGGCCGCGGCCCAGCCGTGGTCGACCGGCAAGGTCGGCACGATGGGAACCTCGTACATGGCGGCGACGCAGAGCGCCGCAGCCACGCTCAACCCGCCGCATCTCGCGGCGATGTTCGTGACCGAGGGGCCGTCGAATTACTACCACTGCTCGATGCGCCACAACGGCGCGCTCGAGCAGCGCTTCCTCATCTACGCCTTCCACATGGCGGTGACGAGTCCCGAGGCGCGCGCCAACCCGGCGCTCCGCCTGGCGCTTCTGGAGGCGCGCACCAACCTCGGCCAGTGGCTCAGGCGGCTGCCGCTCAAGCGCGGCGCGACGCCGCTTCGGTTGTTGCCGAGCTACGAGCAGTGGGCGATCGATCTGCAGACGCGCGCGGTCTACGACGAGTACTGGCTGCAGCGCGGCTACGCGATCGACGAATACTACGCCGAGCACTCCGACGTGCCGACCGTTTACTTCGGCGCATGGTACGATTCATATGCGCGCGCCACGACCGAGAACTTCGTCGCGCTAAGCAAGCTCAAACGCTCCCCGCAGCGGCTGGTGATGGGTCCGTGGGTGCACGGCGTGCGCGCCGACGAGGACTTCGCCGGCGACGCGAGCTTCGGCCCCGAGGCGCTCGAGCATTACAACGGCTTGCGCCTTCGATGGTTCGACCAGTGGCTCAAGGGGATGGACACCGGCGTGGCGGATGAGCCGCCGGTCAGAATTTTCGTGATGGGCGGGGGCAGCGGCAAAAAAACCTACGACGTGCTCGGGCTCAACGGGCGAATCGATCACGGCGGGCGATGGCGCTCCGAGCGCCAATGGCCGCCGGCCGCCGCGCGCGAGACGGCCTTTTATCTCCATTCCGGCGGCGCGCTCGCGCCGCGCAAGCCCGAGGCGGCCGCCGGCGCGTCGACCCTGCGTTTCGATCCGCAAAACCCGGTGCCGACGGTCGGCGGCAGCATCTCGGTCGGCTTCGAGTTCATGCCGCCCGGCGGCTTCGATCAGCGCGCGCGCTTTCCGCTGGCCGCCGGCGATTCGCTGCCGCTCGCTTCGCGGCCCGACGTGCTGGTCTTCGTCACCGAGCCGCTTAGCGAACCGCTCGAAGTCACCGGCGCGGCGACGGTCAAGCTCTGGGTGTCATCCACCGCGCGCGACACCGACTTCACCGCCAAGCTTATCGATCTCTATCCGCCGAGCGCGGATTATCCCGACGGCTACGCGCTCAACCTGACCGATTCGATCATCCGGATGCGTTTTCGCGAGTCGTGGACCGACCCCACGCCGATTGTGCCGGGCCAGGTCTACGAGGTGAGCATCCCGTTCTATCCGACGAGCAATCTCTTCGCCCGCGGCCATCGTATCCGGCTCGACATCTCGTCCTCCAACTTTCCGCGCTTCGACGTGAATCCGAACACCGGCGGTCCGCTGGGCGAGCCCGGCCCGATAATGGTGGCCGACAACACGGTGCATCACGCGGCCGCCCGTCCGTCGCATATCGTGCTGCCGGTGATAACGGCGAAATGAAATGTAATGAGAGGCAAGGCCCGATGCCGAGGGCCATGATCCGCCGGTCGAGAGAGGATGTCGATAAACATAAAAATCGCTTCGCGTCGATCCTTCACTTCGGCAGCCCTCGTTCAGGATGACGACAGAAAGGCCCCTTTCCGTCATCCTGAGCGTCAGCGAAGGATCTCCGCGAAGCGATGGATCTTTTCCCCGCGTTATCGGCAGCCTCCGAGAAGACGGAGAGGCGCTGTAAAGCCATGAATCCGCACGTACGCGCGCTGTGGCGTTTGGGCCAACCAGCCCTACCGGCTCATCCGGTCAGTCCTGGAACGGGGAGGGGGCGCTTTACTGGCCGGGACGCCTTTGATAACGTGCTTGTTTAACTAAAAGGAAAAGGGAAAGTAAGAGCTCCTGATGCCTCTCGCAGCCGTTCGCAAGCTGGAAATTGTCCAGGCCCACGCGCGCACTACCACGGACAGCGGTTCGCCCGAAGTCCAGGTGGCGCTGTTCAGTGCGCGTATCACGCAACTGACCGAGCACCTGAAGACCCACGCGAAGGACCATCATTCGCGGCGCGGACTTCTGCGCCTGGTTGGCAAACGCCGCCGGCTTCTGGACTACCTGCACTCGTGCGATGTCGCACGCTACCGGGCGCTGATCGAACGGCTGGGCATCCGGAGATAGGCCGAACAAGCTTCAAGCCGCGTGGCCGCACGGTACGGAGACGCGGGCTGGGCCGGCGGCTCCGCCGGCTTGGAGTATGCGTCGTTTGAGCGCCGATGTGGCGCGAGCAATGCGGCCCTCCGTCCTCCCTCAGGTGTGAATCAGATGTATCGAAAACTCGAGATAGATTTTTCCGGCCGCAAGCTGTCGCTGGAAACCGGCAGGCTGGCCAAACAGGCGCACGGCGCGGTGCTGGCGCAGTATGGCGAGACCGTGGTGCTCGCGACCGTTGTGTCGGCCTACGATGCCCGCCCCAATATCGACTTCCTGCCGCTCACGGTGGATTACCAGGAACGGACCTTCGCCGCCGGCAAAATTCCCGGCGGCTTTTTCAAGCGCGAGGGCCGTCCCTCGGAAAAGGAAATTCTGACCTCGCGGCTCATCGACCGCTCGATGCGCCCGCTGTTTCCCAAGGGCTACGATAAGGAAACCCAGGTGGTCGTTACGGTGCTCTCCGCCGACCGCGACAACGACCCCGACATGCTGTCGCTCATCGCGGCCTCGGCCGCGCTGGAGGTCTCCGACATCCCGCACGCCGGGCCGGTGGCGGCGCTGCGGATGGGCCGGGTCGACGGCAAGCTGGTCGCCAATCCGACCGCCGAGCAACTGGAGCAGAGCGACATCTCGATGGTGGTCGCGGCCAAGCCCGACTCGATCGTGATGCTCGAGGGCGGCGTGCAGATCGTCGACGAGGAGGCGGTGCTCGAGGCGCTGTTCACGGCGCACGAGATGCTCAATCCGATCTTCGAGCTGCAAAGCGAGCTGCGCCGCCTGGCCGGCAAGCCCAAGCGCGAGTTTACGCCCAAGGTGCTCGACCCGAAGCTGCTCGAGGCGGTGCGCCAGCGCATGGCCCCGGAACTCGAAGCGGCGCTCGCCATCGCGGGCAAAAAAGAACGCGGCACGGCCGTCTACGCACTGTCGGACAAGACCGTGGCCGAGTTGGCCGCGCGCTTTCCCGATCACGGAAAGGATTTGACCGAGGCTTGCGAAAAGGTCATTCGCGAGCGCGTACGCAGGGTGATCATCGAGCAGGACAAGCGTATCGACGACCGCAAGTCGACCGACATCCGGCCGATCAGCGCACAGGTGCAGATGCTCCCGCGCACCCACGGCTCGGCGCTGTTCACGCGCGGGGAGACCCAGGCCCTGGCGACGGTCACGCTCGGCACTTCGCAGGACGAGCAGAAGATCGACGCCCTGATGGGCGAGCGCTACAAGAAGTTCATGCTGCATTACAACTTCCCGCCGTTCAGCACCGGCGAGGTCAAGTTTCTGCGCGGCCCCGGACGGCGCGAGATCGGCCACGGCGCGCTTGCCGAACGCGCGCTGCTGCCGGTGCTGCCGCCCGAGGAGGATTTTCCGTACACGATTCGCGTGGTCTCCGAGGTGCTGGAATCCAACGGCAGCTCCTCGATGGCCACGGTATGCGGCGGCAGTCTCGCCCTGATGGACGCGGGCGTGCCGATAAAGTCGGCAGTCGCGGGGATAGCGATGGGCCTGGTCAAGGAAGGCGAGCAGGTCCGCGTGCTCACCGACATCCTGGGCGACGAGGACCATCTCGGCGACATGGACTTCAAGGTCGCGGGCACCTCCAACGGCATCACCGCTATCCAGATGGACAACAAGGTCGGCGGAGTGACGCGCGAGGTGATGCGCCAGGCGTTGCATCAGGCGCGCGACGCGCGGCTGTTCGTGCTGAGCGTGATGGAGAAAGCGCTGCAGACGCCGCGCACCGAGGTCTCGATGTACGCGCCGCGCATCGTCACCATCCACGTCAAGCCCGACAAGATTCGCGAGATCATCGGCCCGGGCGGCAAAGTGATCCGCGCCCTGGTCGAGGAGACCGGCTGCAAGATCGATATCGAGGACGACGGCACCGTGGTGATTGCTTCCGCTGATGGCGCGGCGATCGACAAGGCCATCGCTTCCATCCAGGCCATCACGGCCGAGCCCGAGGTCGGCCGCATCTACAAGGGCCGCGTGCGCAAGGTGGTCGAGTTCGGCGCCTTCGTCGAGATCATGCCCGGCACCGACGGCTTGCTGCACATCTCGCAGCTTTCCAACGAGCGCGTGCGCAGCGTCGAAGACGTGGTGCATGAGGGCGACGAGATCAACGTCAAGGTGCTCGAGGTCGGACGCGACGGCAAAATCCGGCTCTCGCTGCGCGAGGCGCAGGAGGATCTGGCAAAAAAGGCGAACTAGCCGCGCGCGACGATTGAGCCATGCTTTCAGCCCTGATTTCAGCCATGACGGTGCGATGACTTCGCGATGATGGTGCGATGATCCTTAAAAACGTATTGCCCAACGGCTTGCGCGTGATCAGTGAACCGATGCCGGCCGTGGTCTCGTCCACCATCGGGATCTGGGTCGAGAACGGATCGCGCTACGAAATCCCCGCCCAGAACGGGGTCTCGCATTTCATCGAGCACCTGCTCTTCAAGGGCACGCGCAAACGCACGGCCGCGCAAATCGCCGAGCAGATCGACGCCGTCGGCGGCGTGCTCAACGCGTTCACCGGCAAGGAGTACACCTGCTACTACGCCAAGGTGCTCGGCGCCGACCTGCCGATGACCACCGAACTGCTCGCCGATCTTTTCCTCGACTCGGTTTTCGAGACGGACGAGATCGATCGCGAGCGCCAGGTGGTGCTGCAGGAAATCTCGCAGGCCGAGGACACTCCCGACGATTTCATCCACGATCTTTTCAACCTGAAGTTCTGGGAAGGCCATCCGCTGGCCCTGCCGATTTTCGGCTCGGTCGGGACCGTCAACGCGATCAACCGCGAGCTGCTGGTTTCATTCATGGCCGACCGTTACCGCGCGGGTCGGGTCTTTGTCGCGGCGGCCGGAATGGTCGACCATCAGCGGCTGGTTGACGACTGCGCGCGCCTGTTCGGCGGAATTTCGGGCGACGGACGCGGCGAGCCGATCGCGCCGCCGGCCGACCGCACCGTGGTCATCAACCAGGAGAAAGACCTCGAGCAGACCCATATTTGCATCGGCGGGCCGGGAATCAGCCAGGCCTCGCCGCTGCGATACGCCAGCTACGTGCTGAACACGGCGCTGGGCGGCGGGATGTCCTCGCGGCTGTTCCAGGAAGTGCGCGAGCGCCGCGGCCGCGTCTACAGCATCTATTCATTCATGTCATCTTTCCTCGATTGCGGTTACCTCGGGATCTACGCCGGCACCAATCCGGAATGGGTCGAAGAGGTGCTCGAGGTCACGCTGGGCGAGGTCAACAAGATCGCCCGCGCCGGCCTCACCGATGAGGAACTGGCGCGCGCCAAGAGCCAGCTCAAGGGCAACATGCTGCTCGGCATGGAGTCGACCGAGAGCCGGATGAACCGCGTCGCGCGCAACGAGATTTATTTCGGCCGCGAGATTCCACTGGAGGAACTGGCGCGCGGGATCGACGAGGTCACCCACGACCAGGTGCTCGAACTGGCCCATACCTCGTTCCTGTCCGGCAAGATGGCGCTGGTGCTGCTGGGCGATCTGAAGGGGCACAAATTCGGCCCCGAAGTTTTTTCCGAGCTCAAGTAAGTTTTTTCCGAGCTCAACTCAACACGGCGGCGCTGGATAACTCTCGCGCTATCCACGGGTCCTGCGCTTGCGCCGGGCTATCAAACATCTCTAGGTTCTCTGCCGAGGTTCTTTGCCTCCGGAACATGGCCGGCAGGATGCCGTTATCGCTCGACCATCGCGAACGCTCGACTCTCGGCCTGACCGCGTCGGATCGGGCGGTGGCCGCGATGGTCCTCGTCATCAAGGCGGCGGTGCTACTCTACGGCGCGCTCTCCTTCCAGATAACCAACGACGAGCGGGTGCGCACGCTCGACGAGCTGTTTTCGATCTGGAACCGATGGGACGGTCCGCAGTACCTGCTGATCGCGCAACACGGATACGCAGCGACCGGTGACCAGCGCCTGGCGCTGGTGTTTTTTCCGCTCTACCCGTGGCTCATCCGGCTGCTCGCGATGGTCGTGCGGGATACGGTGCTCAGTGCGTTCCTGATCTCGACGGTCGCCTCCGTAGTCGTAGGCGTGGCGCTGGCGCGGCTCTGTGCGATCGATTACACGCGCCACCTGGGCCGCCGCGCCGCCTGGTTCCTCTTCATCTTTCCGACCTCCTACTTCCTGCACCTCGATTACAGCGAGAGCCTGTTCCTGGCGCTGGTGCTGACGTCCTTCCTGTCGGCGCGCCGCGAGCGCTGGTTTCAGGCCGGTCTGCTCGGCGCGTTCGCCGCGCTCACGCGACCCAATGGAATTCTGCTGCTCCCGGCACTGGGCGCCGACATGCTGTGGGAGTTATGGGAGACGCATCGCTTCAATTGGCGATGGCTTTGGGCCGGCCTCGTGCCGTTGGGGTTCAGCCTCTACCTTGGGATCAACTATCATGTGACCGGCGATGCGCTGGCGTTTTTGAAGCTAGAGCATTCGCACTGGTCCGACGCGCTCGTCGGGCCATGGAAGGGCGTCGGCGTCAACTTCGACGTCGCCCGCGACTGGAAACCCTCCCAGGCCGCAATGATCGGAACCCAGGTGCTGTTCTATCTCGCGGTCGGCCTGGCCGGCACGATCGCCGCGGCCTTTTTGTTGCGCCCGTCGTACGCGGTGTGGATGGCGTTCAACTGGTTGCTGTTCGCGAGCCAGTCGTGGGACCTCAGCGGGCCGCGCTACACGCTGACGATGTTTCCGCTGTTCATCCTGATCGCGTTGCTCGCGCGCCAGCGCACCTGGAATACGGCAATTACCGTGTGGTCGCTGCTATGGCTGGGGATGTTCGCCAACCAGTTCGCCCGTGGCCCATGGGACTTCTGAGCAAACCCTGTGGACGGCATGAGTCGCGTGGCGTTGCACCCGCCGCGCGCCCCGGATACTTCTGACGATTGACGATGACCCCGGTAATCAAGGTGCAGCGCGTGAGGCCCTCCTCGCTGCCGCTCCCGCGCTACCAGAGCGCGCACGCGGCCGGGATGGACCTGGTCGCCGATATTGAAGTTTCACTTGAGATAGCGCCGATGGCGCGCGCTGCCGTGCCGACCGGAATCGCGATGGAAATCCCGCCCGCCTTCGAGGGGCAGGTGCGTCCGCGCAGCGGACGCGCGCTCGAAGAGGGCCTTACGATCGTCAATTCGCCCGGCACTGTCGACGCCGATTATCGGGGCGAAATTAAAGTGTTGCTTGTGAACCTGGGAAGCGCGCCGGTCACCATCCGCCGCGGCGATCGAATCGCCCAACTCGTCATTGCGCCCGTGGCGCGGCCCGGGCTGGTCGAGGTCCCCGAGCTTGAGCCAAGTTCGCGCGGCGGCGGCGGCTTCGGGCATACTGGAAGGTAGGTACGCGGGCGCGACGCGTTCACGGGCTGTGTCAAAGGAAAGCGAAAGCGACACTTACGGTATCGAAGCTGCATTGATGGCGGTCACGCCGATCGACGGCCGCTATCATGCGCGCACGCGGGCGCTCGCCGCTTACTTCAGCGAGTTCGCGCTCATCCGCTACCGCGTCCGCGTCGAGATCGAATGGCTGTTCGCGCTGGCCGAAAATCCCGCGCTCGAAGAATTCACGCTCGATCCTGGCGCGGAGCCCCGGCTGCGCGCGTTGTACCGCGATTTCACGCTCGCCGACGCGCGTCGCGTCAAGGAGCTCGAACGCACGACCAACCATGACGTGAAGGCGATCGAATACTTCCTTACGGAAAAAATCGCGGCAACGGGTATCGATGTTCCCTCCGGGATGATCCATTTCGCCTGCACCTCGGAGGACATCAACAACCTCGCCTACGCGCTCATCCTCAAGGAGTTCTGCGAGCGCGAGCTTGCGCCCGCGCTGGATTCGATCGTCGCCACGCTGAGCACGATGGCGCGGCGATGGCGCGGGGTTGCGATGGTCGCGCGCACGCACGGCCAGGCGGCGACGCCGACCACGATGGGCAAGGAGCTGGCGGTATTCGCGGCGCGCCTTGAGCGCCAGTGCCGCGCCCTCGCACGACAGGAATTTCTCGGCAAGTTCAACGGCGCGGTCGGCAACTTCAACGCCCATCAGGCCGCCGCGCCCGAAGCCGATTGGATCGAATGCTCGCGCGGCTTCGTCGAATCGATGGATCTCGTGTGGAATCCGCTCACCACCCAGATCGAAAGCCACGACTTCATCGCCGAGCTGCTCGACCTGATGGTCCGTATCGACACCGTCCTGCTCGGCTTCGCGCGCGACATGTGGGGCTACATCGCGCTCGGCTATTTCGGCCAGCGCACGGTCAAGGGCGAAGTCGGCTCGTCGGTGATGCCGCACAAGGTCAACCCGATCGACTTCGAGAATTGCGAGGGCAACCTGGGTCTCGCGACCGCGCTGTTTCAGCATCTCGCGGCCAAGCTGCCGGTCTCGCGATGGCAGCGCGATTTGAGCGACAGCACGGCGATGCGCGCGCTGGGCACCGCGTTCGGCCATCTGATGGTCGCGCTCGCCGCACTTGCGCGGGGGCTCGGCCGCGTCGAGCTCAATGCCGCGCGGATTGCCGCCGACCTCGAGGCCGAGGGCGCCTGGGAGGTGCTGGCCGAGGCGGTGCAAACCGTGATGCGCCGCCATGCTCTGGAAGATCCCTACGAGCGGCTGAAGGAACTGACTCGCGGACGTGCGATCGACCGCGAGACGATGCGCGGCTTTATCGCCAAGCTGAAATTGCCGGCCGAGGTCAAGGCGCGGCTTGAGAAGCTCGAGCCGCGTGGTTACGTTGGACTTGCCGCCGAGCTGGTCGAACGCTTCGCGCCCGGCGCCAAATCCAGGAGCTAGACGGCTGGCCGGTTGTGCATAAGCGGCGCACTTTGTGAACAAAGCAGGGCCCCGAAGGTTTGTCGCGCGCGCTCCGGTCGGCTTCAATATTCATCGATGGTTTTGTGCCTTGCGCTAACGTCATTGTGAATTTCCGTTAACGGAGAAATGCCGGTGGAAGACGCTCCGCAGATGCTCGAAATGTTTTACGAGGGTAAGGCGAAGAAACTCTATGCGACCGCCGATCCCGACCTCGTAATCGCTTACTTCAAAGACGACGCGACCGCGTTCAATGCCAAAAAGCGCGGCACGATCGAAGACAAGGGCGTGATGAACAACCGCATCTCGGAGTTGTTCTTCACGCTGCTCGAGCGCAACGGAATACCGACCCATTTCGTGCGCCGCCTCAACGATCGCGAGATGCTCTGCCGCCGGCTGGAGATAATCCCGGCCGAAACCGTGGTGCGCAATATCGTGGCGGGCTCGATGGCCAAGCGGCTGGGCCGCGAAGAGGGCGAAAAGCTCAAGCATCCGATCGTCGAGTACTACTACAAATCCGACCCGCTCGACGATCCGTTGATCTATCCCGAGCATGCGGTGCTGTTCGGATGGGCGACCGAGGCTGAGCTCGACACGATTCATGCGATGGCGCTCAAGGTCAACGAGGTGCTGAGCCGCTTTCTCGACGAGCGCGGCGTGATCCTGGTCGACTTCAAGCTCGAGTTCGGACGCCATCACGGTAAAATTCTCCTCGGCGACGAGATTTGCCCCGACACCTGCCGCTTCTGGGACAAGGCCACGCTCACCAAACTCGACAAGGACCGCTTCCGCCGCGACCTCGGCGATGTCGAAGGCGCCTACCACGAGATGCTGCGCCGGGTGTCGAATTGAGCGGACGGTGCGGCGGGAAATTTCCAGCGCCCGGTGCGCGGAGGCTCTGAGTTGCTGGTCAAGGTGTTGGTCACGCCGCGCAAGGGGATTCTCGATCCCCAGGGACGTGCGGTCGAGCAATCGTTGAAGAGCCTCGGCTTCGGCGGCGTCGGCGAGGTCCGCGTCGGCCGTTACATCGTGCTGGAACTCGACGCGCCGAACGTAGAGCAGGCGCGCGAGACCGTACGGCAGATGTGCGGTCAACTGCTGACCAATCCGAATATCGAAGACTACACTTTCGAGATCGAGCCCAAGGAGGCCGGGTCGCGATGAGGTGGGGAGTGGTTCGCTTCCCCGGCTCGCTCGACGACGCCGACGCGCTGTGGGCGCTTGGCCAGGTGATGGGCCAGGAAGCGCGCGCCCTTTGGCACAAGGACGAGGACCTCGGTGGCGTGCAGTGCGTGGTGCTGCCGGGCGGTTTCAGCTATGGCGACTACCTGCGCTGCGGCGCGATCGCGCGCTTCGCTCCGATCATGAAGAGCGTCGTGCGCTTCGCCAACGACGGCGGCCTGGTGCTGGGAATCTGCAACGGCTTCCAGATTCTGTGCGAGGCGCATCTGCTGCCCGGCGCGCTGATGCGCAACCGCTCGCTCTCCTTCATCTGCGAACGGGTCAACGTGCGGGTCGAAAATGCCGCCACGCCCTTTACTTGCGCCGCGCGCCAGGGCGAGGTGCTGCGACTGCCGATAAAGCATGGCGAGGGTCTTTACGTTGCGCCCGACGACGAACTGCGTGCGATGGAAGAGCGTGGGCAGGTGTTGCTGCGCTATACCGACGCCGCCGGGCATCAGCGCGACGCCGCGAATCCCAATGGCTCGACCAGGGCGATCGCCGGAGTCGCCAACGAAACTTTCAACGTCTTCGGCCTGATGCCCCATCCCGAACACGCGGTCGAGGCGGCGCTGGGCGGCGAGGACGGGCTCAAGATTTTCCGCTCGGTCGTGATGAGCGTCGAGCGGAAGCCCGCCGCGGCCTCGACGGCCGTATCTTCCAGAAGCTCGATATGACCGCGGCGAGCACTATCGAGACTCCGGTCGCGCTGGCGGGCGAGCCGGCGGTCGATCTCGAGCAGGCCCGCGCGCACGGACTCACCGACGACGAGTACCGCTCCGTCGAGCGATGGCTGGGCCGCACGCCGACTTTCACCGAGCTGGGCGTTTTTTCGGTGATGTGGTCGGAGCACTGCTCGTACAAGTCCTCCCGCCGCCATCTGCGGATGATGCCGAGCAAGGGGCCGCGCGTGGTTGGCGGTCCGGGTGAGAACGCCGGCGCGCTCGACGTCGGCGACGGCTGGGTCGCGGTGTTCAAGATCGAAAGCCACAACCATCCCTCGTTCGTCGAACCCTACCAGGGCGCCGCGACCGGCGTGGGCGGAATCCTGCGCGACATTTTCACGATGGGCGCGCGGCCGGTAGCCAGCATGGATTCGCTGAAGTTCGGCGCGTTCGACCATCCGCGCACGCGCTACCTGCTCGGCGGCGTGGTCGGCGGAATCGGCGGCTACGGCAACTGCGTCGGCGTGCCGACCGTCGGCGGCGAGGTGATGTTCGACGCGGCCTACAACGGCAACATCCTGGTCAACGCATTCTGCCTCGGCCTCGCGCGGCGCGGCGAACTGCAAAGCGCGCGCGCGCAAGGGCCCGGCAATCCGGTGATGTACGTCGGCTCGGCGACCGGACGCGACGGAATCCACGGCGCGAGCCTGCTCGCCTCGGCCGAGTTCGACGCCTCAAGCGAGGCCAAGCGTCCCACCGTGCAGGTGGGGGATCCGTTCACCGAAAAGCTGCTCATCGAGGCGTGCCTGGAAGCGATGCAAAGCGGCGCGATCGTCGCGATCCAGGACCTGGGCGCCGCCGGGCTTACCTCGTCGTCGAGCGAGATGGCGGCGCGCGGCGGACTCGGAATCGATCTCGACCTCGACCGTATACCGCTGCGCGAAGCGGGACTGACACCGTACGAGATTCTGCTCTCGGAGTCGCAGGAGCGGATGCTGCTGGTGGCCGAGCGCGGGCGCGAGGCCGAACTCGAGGCGATCTTCGCGCGCTGGGACCTGCACGCGGTGGTGGTCGGCAGAATCACCGAGGACCGGCGCTGGCGCGTGCGATGGCGCGGAAAGCTGGTCGCCGATATTCCGGCCGTGGCGCTGACCGACGAAGCGCCGGTCTACGACCGTCCCGCCCGTGCGCCGTCGAAGGCGGCCGCCACGTTCGGTGCCGCCGCGGGTGCGGCGTCCAATTTAGGCGCCGCTTCAAACGCGGCGTTTTGGCCATCGCCGGCCGCGGCCCTGCGCCGTCTGCTGGACAGTCCCAACGTCGGCTCCAAGCGATGGGTTTATCGCCAGTACGACTCGATGGTGCAGAGCAACACGATGGCCGGGCCGGGCGGCGATGCCGCCGTGCTCAGGATCAAGGGCACGAAGCGCGGTTTGGCGCTGAAGGTCGACTCCAATCCGCGCGCCTGCGCGCTCGACCCCTACGTCGGCGCGGCGGCGACCGTGGTCGAGGCGGCGCGCAACGTGGCGTGCGCGGGCGCGCGGCCGATCGGGCTCACCAACTGTCTCAACTACGGCAATCCTGAGCGTCCCGAGATCATGTGGCAGTTCATCCGCGGCGTCGAGGGTATTCGCGACGCGGCGCTCGCGCTCGGGACGCCGGTGGTCAGCGGCAACGTGAGCTTCTACAACGAGACCGAAGGCCGTGCGATTCCGCCGACGCCCGCGATCGCGATGCTCGGCGTGCTCGAGGACGCCGGCCGGCGTGTCGCCCCGTTTTTCGAGCGTCCGGGCGATGCGGTTATCCTGCTGCGGACGGCGGCCGCGACGCTGGCGGCGAGCGAATATGCGGCCCTTTTCGCGGCTAACGGCGGCTCGCTCGCCCCCTTGGACCTCGAACGCGAGCGGGCGCTCATCGAAGGGCTGGTTGCCGCCGCCGATCGAGGGTTGATAAGATCGGCTCACGACGTCGCGGAAGGCGGCCTGGCGGTTACGCTGGCGGAGTGCTGCTTCAATCCCGACGGCGTCCTGGGCGCGGAGATCGACGGGATGCCGGATAGGGGTGGGGCGGAAGTGTTTTTTGGCGAAGGCGCCTCGGCCGTGGTGTTGTCGGCCGCGCCCGGCGAGGTCGAGAGTCTGCGAGGGCTGTTTGACGGAATCGAATTCGCCGTGATCGGACGCGTGATCGGCGAGCCGCGGTTGAGAGTTGCAAAGGTGATCGATGAGGACGTGCCCGAGTTGAGGCAAATCCACGAACAGGCGATTGCGCGGAGGCTTGCCGCAAATGGATAAAGTCCTGTCGCAAAACGTCCTGCCAGATCCCTCGCAATTCCCTTCCCAAGATACTGCGCGAGAGGCGATACAAGATCTGGCGCGAGAAACCTCGCAAGACCTTTTTGTCGAAGTCCCGCCCGAGGAGTCCAACCTCGACGCCTTCCACGAGGAATGCGGCGTCTTCGGCGTGTTCGGCCATCCCGAGGCCGCCAATCTCGCCTACCTCGGAATGTATGCGTTGCAGCATCGCGGGCAGGAATCCGCCGGCATCGTCTCGTCCAACGGCAAATCGCTGATCTCGCATCGCGGGATGGGTCTCGTCGCCGACATCTTCAATAGCGACGTCATCAATCGCCTCGAGGGCACCGCCGCGATCGGTCACAATCGTTATTCCACCACCGGCTCGACCTCGCTCAAGAATTGCCAGCCGCTGGTCGTCGAATACGCGGGCGGCGGATTGGCGCTCGCGCACAATGGCAACCTGGTCAACTTCGCCGAGTTGCGCGAGCGGCTGGAAGCCAACGGCTCGCTCTTCCAGTCGTCCTCGGACAGCGAGGTGATTATCCATCTGATCGCGGGCTCGCACGCGCCCACGCTGGCCGAGCGCGTCGCCGAAGCGCTGGCGCAGGTGCGCGGCGCCTATTCGCTGGTGGTGCTGGCGCAGCGCGAGATGATCGCGGTGCGCGACCCGCACGGCTTTCGCCCGCTGGTGTTGGGCTCGCTCAACGGCGCGCCGATCGTGGCGTCGGAGACCTGCGCGCTGGACCTGGTGCGCGCCGACTACCTTCGCGAAATCGAGCCGGGTGAGATGGTGGTGATAAGCGACGCCGGCGTGCGCTCGCTGCGCCCATTCCCGTCCGCCCCGGCCCAGCGATGCATCTTCGAATACGTCTACTTCTCGCGTCCCGACAGCCTGCTGTACGGCCGCAGCGTCTACCAGGTGCGCAAGCTGCAGGGGCGCGCGCTTGCCCGCCAATGTCCGGTCGACGCCGATATCGTCGTGCCGGTGCCCGACTCGGGCAACGCCGCCGCGCTCGGCTATGCCGAGCAATCGGGGTTGCCGTTCGAGATGGGGCTGGTGCGCAGCCACTATGTCGGGCGGACGTTTATCGAGCCGCGCCAGTCGATTCGCCACTTCGGGGTCAAGATAAAATTCAACCCGGTCTCCGAACTGCTGCGCGGCAAGCGCGTGGTGCTGGTCGAGGATTCGCTGGTGCGTGGCACCACGCTGCGCAAAGTGATCCCGATGCTGCGGCAGGCGGGCGCGCGCGAGGTCCACATGCGAATCGCGGCGCCGCCGACCACCAACTCCTGCTTTTACGGCATCGACACGCCGACTCGCGAAGAGTTGCTCGCCTCGAGCCACTCGATCGAGGAAATCCGCAACTACATCACCGCCGACTCACTGGACTATCTTAGCTGGGATGGCTTGTACTCATTCCTGGACGGCCCGCGCGAGGGTTTTTGCGACGCCTGCTTCACCGGCCGCTACCCGGTCGAGATTCCGGCCAATCACGGACCGCATCAGTTGCGTTTGTTCGAAGCCGGCGACGGCGCGCTCAGCCGCTGACCGCTCACAAATAGCAGTCGGAAACTCCTGCGGAGCGCGTCCGTCTAGCGAACTATACTGAAGGCCTGGGCCAGGGAAATGTCGTGCCGCAGTTCGTCCATCGGCGCGCTCGTGGTGAGCACGCAGATGTAGCGACCCTCCTCGGACACCGTCACGCAAAGGCTGTAGCCCTTGTACTCATAGAGCAGATGGCCGTGGATCTCGCCGACGGCGCCGGACGGCACCGCGAAGTCGCGTGCTTTGTAAATCGTGCATAGGATATCGCTGTTGCGGCCGTGGTAGAGCATATAGGTGACCGGATTACCGTCGGGCAACTGGTCGATTCGACCGCCGACCACGCCATAGCCGGCGAACTGAAAATTCCACATCAGGTCGGGTATCTCGGGCGAGCCGTAGGCCAGCGCGATCGCGGACAGCGAGTACGACGGCACGGTGGGCCGAAAAGCGGTCTCGAAGGTTTCGTAACTGTGTACGGCCTCGTCGAGAGCGTCGCTGGTCGAAATTGCGCTGACTCCGTTGCCGGAGGACGACGCGCGTCGATAAAGGCCGGGCAGGCCGCCACCCGCCAGCAGCACGACGAAGAGCATCGCCGCCGCGGCGAGCGGCACCCAGACGCGCGGCCGGCCAAGCTCGCGCACTACGGCGGCTCCCCTCCGTCGCGGCGCGGACCTGCGGTCGAGCCGATCGAATGCGGCGTTGATGCGCGCCTGGATCTCCTCCGGAGTCTTGATGGTGGCGGCCTGGCGCTTGATCAGCGCCTTGAGCAGGCGCTCCTCGGCCAGACGCGACCGGCACGCGGCGCATCCGTCCGCCGGGCCGCTGCCCAGATGCCGGGCCACCGCGCGTTCCTCTTCGGGCGTGAGTTCGCCGTCGGCGTGCGCCGAGAGGTATTTGGTGATGTACTCCTCGCAGTTCACGGCTCCCCCTGCTTATACACGCAAGCGCGACTCATCCGAATACACCTTGTAAATACACCTGTGGATTCACCTAGCGGACCAGCCCGCGGCGCCGGGCGAACGCGCCCAGCGCTATACGCATCATCTGACGGCCGCGCGAGACTCGCGACTTGACCGTTCCAATTGGTATTTCGAGTATTTGGGCAGCCTCCTGGTAGTTAAGTTCCTGCATATCCACCAGCATCAATACTGTGCGAAAATTGGCGGGCAAGGCGTCGAGCGCCGCCGAAACTTCATGGTCCATAACGTGTTCCGAGACCAGGGCCTCGGGATTGCTCAGTCTTTGGTCCGCGCGCGCGCTTAGGCCTTCGACCGCGCGCTCGAAATCCTCCGGCGTGAGCGAGACTTGTTCACGGTCGGCGCCACGGTAGCCGTTGCGGAAGTTGTTATACAAAATGGTCAACAACCACGCCCGGCAGTTGGTGCCTGGGGTGTACTGATAAAAAAATCGATAGGCGCGCAGCACGGTCTCCTGCAAAAGATCGCGGGCGTCGTCAGAATTGCGCGACAGCCGCAAGGCCGCCGAGTACAGCGCGTCGACGTGAGGCAGCGCCTCGCGTTCGAACAGCGCGCGCTTTTCGCTGCCCCGTTTGTCCTCCATATCCGCAAAGCACCATATAGCACCACCTTGGAGTTAAATCCCGTAACGGACCGGAAAGTTCCCGCCCTTCGTCGGGTAAACATGATTTCTACGTCCGAGTTTCGCCCCCCCCTGATTTCCTATGATTTTACGACGGCTTTCTTCGATCTCTTGCGACTTGCACGGACTCTTGCGACTTGCACGGATCGATGGGGCTCCGGACTGCGACAGTGCGGCCGAGGCAAGGAACCGTGGCTCGCGGCTTGAGATTTGAATACACTGACGCGAAGCTTGAGGATGCCTCGGCCGTCGGGCTGAACCGTCAGCCGGGCATAATGCGTATGCTCAATCGAGGACCGAAGGGATCGGGCATCGGCCAAGCCGGAGAGGAGAATCACTACGATGGAACGCAAGACGATTACAGGGGCGGTTTTGGCGGCGGCGGTCGGCGCGATGTTTCTGACCACGCCGGTGTTCGCGCAAAGCCCCTCGGGGAATTCCACGAGCGGGGCCAGCGTGAAGTGCGTCGGAGGTAATAGCTGCAAGGGCCAGAGCTCGTGCAAGACCGCGAACAACGGTTGCATGGGCCAGAACTCGTGCAAGGGCAAGGGCTGGGTGATGGCCGCCTCGGCCAAGGTCTGTGCGGACAAGGGTGGCAAGCCGGAAAAGAATCCAACCAGCGCGATGTAGGCTCCGCTTCGCGATGAATCGGCGATGAACCGGCGATGAATCGGTCAGATTTCGCAGCGCTCGGATTCGGCGTCGGACTGCGCCGGCCGCACTACGCGCGCATCCTCGACCAGCGTCCTTCCAACGCGGCTCGGCTGGTGGACTGGTTCGAGATCATTTCGGAAAACTTCATGGTCGAGGGCGGCCGGCCGCTGGCAGTGCTCGAAGGCGTGCGCGCGCAGTATCCGATCGTGATGCATGGAGTGTCGCTGTCGATCGGCTCGAGCGACCCGCTCAACCGCGGCTACCTCAGCGCGCTGCGCGCGCTCGCCCGCCGCGTCGAACCGGCGTGGGTCTCCGACCATCTGTGCTGGACCGGCGTGGGCGGCCGCAATCTGCACGACCTGCTGCCCCTGCCCTATACCGAGGAGACCGTGCGCCACGTGGCCGGCCGTATCCGCGAGGTCCAGGACATCCTCGAGCGCACCGTGTTGCTCGAGAACGTCTCGAGCTACATGGCATTTCGCGCCTCGCGCCTTAGCGAGTGGGAATTCCTGAGCGCCGTGGCGGAGGAGGCCGACTGTGCGATTCTGCTCGACCTCAACAACATCTTCGTCAGCGCGTTTAACCATCGCTTCGACCCCCTGCGCTACATCGACGCCGTCCCCGCCGGGCGCGTGGTGCAGTTTCATCTCGCCGGCCATAGCGACCACGGCAGCTATCTGCTCGACACTCACGACCATCCGATCCGTCCCGAGGTATGGGCGCTCTACGAGCACGCCGTCGGGCGCTTCGGCCGCGTCGCTACGCTTATCGAATGGGACGACAATATTCCGGAGTTCGAGGTGCTGGGCGCCGCCGCCGACGAGGCGCGCCGGCGATGCGAATCGGTGCTGGCCGCCGCCGGCCCCGGACGCGCCGCCTCGCGCGCATCGATTGACCTTGCGTGATCTTTTGCGCCCGCATTCCGAGTTTCCGGCGCAAGTCCTCGCGACGAAGTTCCCGCAGCCGACGTTGCCGGACGTTGCCGGAGATTCCCGTAAATTTTTAACCGCGCGCGGGCAATGCTAATCTTCCGGAGACGTGAGCGCCGCCGCCAACATACGGATCGAGGCTATCAATAGCCCGCAGGCATTCGAGGAATTCGCCCGCCTGCCTTACCAGGTCTACGCCGATCGCGAGGCCTGGTGGCCGCCCGACATCCGCAACGAGGTCGACCTGCTTTCCGGCCGCACGCTGACCGCGCCTTACCTCGACCTGCAGCCGTTTTGCGCCTGGAGCGACGGCCGGCTGGTGGCGCGCGTAAGCGCCGTGATCAATCACCGCTATATCAGCCATTGGGGCCAGCGGCTTGGCCAGCTAATCCATTTCGAGGCGGCGGCCGGCGCGGACGACGCGGTCGGCAGAATGCTGACGCGCGCGATGGAGTGGCTCGCGCGCGGCAAGATGGAATCGGTGCGCAGCGGGTTCGCCGCTTTTCTCGACTACCCCTACGCGATCGATAACTACGGCAGCCTGCCGTCGTTCCTGCTGCGCGGCAATCCCGAGTACTACCATCGCTACTTAAAGGACGCGGGCTTCGAGACCGAAAAAGGACAGATTGACTACACGGCCGCGCTGACGCCCGAGATGCTGACGCGCTACGGGCGGATGGTCGAGACGGCGCGCTCCGCGGGGGTCGCCGTGCTGAACTGGCGCGAGTACGGATTCCTGGCCGCGGTCGACGCATGGACGGAGGTCACCAACGCGGCCTTTGCCCGGCATTGGGGATGGAACCCGATAACCCGCGACGAAGTGCGTCCGATGATGGGTCCGCTGCACGGCACTCCGGTCGGTGATCTTTCGATGGTCGCGGTGGCCAACCGCGAGGTCATCGGCGTGGTCTTTTCGGTGCCCGACTTAAGCCCGGCGCTCGCGCAGATTCGCCCGGGCGTCAAGCTGCATCCCGAGCGCGGCGGCGGCACGCGCGGCGCGCTCATCAACATCGGCGTGCTCGAGCGCGCGCGCGGCAAAGGCGTGGCGCTGGCGATGGCGGCGCGATCGTTCATCACCATGGCGCGCAGCGGGATGCGCTACGCCGGATATACGCTGGTGCTTGACGACAACTGGCCCTCGCGGCGCACCGCGACGGCGCTGGGGGCGCGAGCCACCGGAAACTTCGTCACCTACCGGCGCGACCTGTAGCCGGCGATTTCTGTAAACGGCGCGGTCCGACGTTACACCTCTCCTTGTCCCAGGAGAGGGGAATGGAGGGCATCGTGTCGAAGCCTTATCACTCACCACGGGCGGTCGCCGACGATGAGCCCGGTGTCGGGATCCAGTCTTAGCCGTGGCGCGAGCGGGAAACTGAAATTGAACATCCCCGTAAGCGAGTTGGCTTTCAGATCGAACGACTGCGGATCGCCCAGGCGCCCGAGATTCCAGTTGTCCTCGATAAACCGCAGCACCGAAGTCTGATCGGTCAGCGTGTGGTCGACATAGTTGCTTCTGGCCCACGGGGAAATCACGATCAGCGGCAGGCGCGGACCGTAGCCGCATCGATCCTGATAGGCGTTCGCCGCCGCTTCTCCGCACAGCCCGGTGGGGCCGAGTAGGCGATCCTGACCGGGGTCGCTCGACTGATTTACGATCGGTGGCATCACGTGATCGTACCATCCGTCGGAATCGTCGTAGGTAATGATGATTGCCATGTTTTTCCACTGAGGTGTGCGCTGCAGCCGATTGATCGTGTTTACGAGAAACGTCTGCTCGGCGAGCGGGCCTGAGGTAAACGGATGGCCGGTCGAGTCGCTGGAGGCCTTGAGAAACGTTACTTGCGGCATGTAGCCAAGACTGACCGCGGTCCAGAAGTTGCTCAGATCGTACTGGTGATTTGCCTGGTCGGCGTTGCTGCCGATCGCGAATGGCGATGACGGCGGCAGGTGATGAGGATTGGCGGTCGACGCATAGTATTGAAACGGCATGTAGTGACTATTATAACGCGGATTGCATTCCGGCCCGTCCCCGGCATTGATCGATCCGAAATCGCCATAGAACCAGCCCCACGTCACTTTTTTGCTAGTCAGCAGATCGCCGATATTCGGACCGGACATCTGTACGTTCGTGCGTATGTCGCAGTCATCGTAACCGGCCTCGACGTTTTTTATCACCGTTCCATCGACTACTTTGCCCGGTACACTGGACGGAATGGCGCCGTGAGTCTCTCCGGCCACCAGGTTCAGATGCCCCACGACGGTCACGCCGAAGGTGGTCTCGAAGGAGTTGTCGCTCATTGCATAGTACTGAGCATAGTTCCAGAGCGCGGTTACGGTGTTGCCGTCGTAGTAGCCCATCGGCAGATTGTCGATCGTCGGACAGTCCGTCGGATTAATCGGGCTGGTGAACTGGACGAACATGTCGAGCAAGCCGCCGTGGTAAGCCTGCTGCTCGTTCATGTAGAAGTTCGTGTTGTCGCAGGTGAACGCCTGCGATCGGTCGAGCCGGAAGGGATTGACGAGATTGAGGTTCTGAGTCGCGATCAGGCCGCCGATACCGTTGAGCGACGGGGTATTGGGGAGCGCCTTGAATCTGGGCTCGGACGGCGGGTTGGCGGCGACCGGGTAGGTGGCGAAGTAGTGATCGAACGAGACGTTTTCGTCGTCGATAACGACCAGATATTTAATCGGCGTTTGAGTCGGCGCGAGCATCAATGACGCCGCATCGACGGGCCTTCCCGCGCCCGCATAGAGCCCGACGGCCGCTACCATTGCGGCGTAAATCCAGTTCCGCATGACGTTGCTCCCCTCAAAAGTGTGGCGGGCAAACGATTTGGCAGGCTCTGTTCTACAGGCGTCTGATACGACTGTAAATCGCAAAATGCGACTTTATTCTCTAAATCAACCGCTTGGCGCTTCTGGTAGTGCGGAATCGACCCGCGCGGAGGCGGGTTTCACAAAAAAAGGCCCAACTCCAAGGAAAATGAAACATTGCACCTTGAAGGGCAGGATTGGCGGGTGTTAGTGTAGCCACTCTCTCCTTGCTCCCGAATGGGGGCTGGAAACCACAAGGAGGCTGCCGCGTGCGGCGCTACGAAACTATTTTTATCCTTCGCTCCGATCTGGGCGAACCTCAGGTCAAGGACAGCATCAAGCGCTTCGAGGGCCTGGTAGCGACCGGCGGTGGCGAGATGCTTGAGACCGACGAATGGGGCTTTCGCGAGCTCGCCTACCGGATTCACAACGAACGCCGGGGTTACTACGTCCGCCTCGACTACGCCGCCACCGGCGCCGTAATGAACGAGGTCGAGCGCAATCTCAAACTATCCGATAGCGTGCTGCGCTACCTCTCGGTGCTGCTTGATGCCGAGGTTGACACGGCCAAGGTCCGGGCCGAAATCGAAGCTCGGCTTCATCGCGCGGCTGAGGCAAAGGCCGCCGCCGAGGCTCGCATGGCGGCAGCCGCTGCCGCCGCTGAGGCTACTCAGGGCGCGGCGCATCCGGCCGCTCTGGTCGCCGATCTTTCTCCCGAAGAGGCGGCGGGTGAGGCTGAAGTAGCGCAAAAGGCCGTGGCCGAGCAGCCGGAGGAAGTCGTCCTCGACGCGGAAGCGGAGGCGAATCCCGCGGGTGAGCCGAAACAGGATTGAACTGGTTGGCAAAGTGGTTTCCGCGCCCGAGGTCCGGACCACACCGACCGGGACGCCGGTGATAAGGATCGAGGTGGACTGCGGCGATGGCCGCGAGCTTTTGCGGCTGGGAATCGTGATGGCGGGGCAGGGCGCGCGCGAAATTGGCGCGCGACTCGGTGCCGGAGCGACCGTGAAGGTCACGGGAACGTTGCGCGGGGTGCGCGGGCGCGCGTGGTCTTCGGGGGCAGGTGGGGTCGAGGTATTGGCCAGCGAGATCGTCGAAGTCGTGGCTGGTGCGAGTTCATAGGACTCGCGAAGATTCGCCTGGATTTCGCTGAGGACTTGTCGAGGATTTTGGCGGGCATTCTTTCAGGAATTTTGTAACGACAACGAGTTAGTCAGACGGCTCGCCGCCTGGCTTGGAAACGATCAGACGCAGGATTTGACAGGAAAAAAATGGCCGACGAAGAAAGGACAGAGCAGGGCCCCGGACATGGTGGCCGCGGACCGCGCCCCGGAGGTTCGCGCTCCGACTCCGATCGCCCTGGTGAAGGACGCGGAGGCGAGCGGGGCGGGATGCGCCGGCGGCCCGGCGGAGGCCGGCGCAAAGTATGCCGGTTCTGCGCCGACAAGGCGCTCAAGGTCGATTACAAGGACGTGCGCACCTTGCAGAACTTTATCACCGAGGGCGGCAAGATCGTGCCCAGCCGCACTTCGGGCAACTGCGCGCGCCATCAACGCCAGCTCGCGGTGGCGATAAAGCGCGCGCGGGTGATAGCGCTGTTGCCCTTTTCAACCTTGGGCTGACGGGGATGATTGGGATGGTGGGGATGACGAGCGAGCGGTGAGACGCGGGAGGACATGAGACGCGGGGGGACAATCGTCGGGCTGCTGGTAGGTGCGATTCGCGCGGCATTCCTGTCGGCGGCCCTCTACCTGGCGGCGGCGGTGGTTCCGCTGATCGGAGCGATGGCCTCACTGTTCGCGCCGGCGCCGACTCTACTGTTTGCGGTAGGGTTTGCGAGAGCCCGATTGCGCGCCGCAGTGGTGATCATGGTGGCTGCCGCGGCGGTCATGGCTCTGGGTGGATGGATCGCGGCGCTCGGCTACCTGGTGACCTTCGGGCTTGCCGCGGCCGTGATGTGCGACATGCTCGAGCGGCGCAAACCCTTCGAGACTATCGTGCTGGTGACCGCGATGGTCGTGCTGGCAGCCAGCGTGATTACGGCCTTCGCGATGGCCGGTTCGGTCGAGGGGCTGGCCAAGGCGGTCCACGACGCGTTGGGGTCGGGGATGGCGCGCGGCCACGACTTTTACAAGGTGCTCGGGATCGAGACCGGGATGGCCCAGGAGGCCGAGGCTGGGCTGCTGGATATGATGCTGCGGCTGAGCCCGGCGCTGGTGGCGATGTGCGCGGGGTTCGGTGCACTGCTCAATCTGGCAGTGTTTTGGCGGCTGGGCGGTAAGCAGCGGCTCAATTATCCGCTGTTCGGCGATCTGGCGCGATGGTCGACGCCGGAATGGCTCATCTGGGTGCTGCTGGCGGCCGGGTTCGGGATGTTCGTTCCGGTGCCGGCGCTGGCGGTGGCTGCGATGGATACGTTCGTCTGCGTGGCGGCGCTCTATTTTTGCCAAGGGACGGCAATCATGGCCTTCTATTTCAAGGCTTTGGTTATCCCGCCGTGGGTCCGGGGGCTGATTTATTTTGTTACAATAGTCCAGCCGGTGCTTGCGGCCCTGGTATGTGCGGCCGGCATTTTCGATCTCTGGGTAGATTTTCGGCGGCTCAAGCCGCCGAGCCAGGAGGCGGGTAACTTTGGTGACTTTTTCTAGGTGCCGGACGGGGTTTCGGCAGTCAAACCTATGAACGTGCAAGTAATTCTAAGTGAAGACGTGCCTAACTTGGGCCGCCCCGGAGACGTGGTCAAGGTCCGTGCCGGATACGCGCGCAACTATCTGTTGCCGCGCCGGCTCGCGGTCGAGGCCAATTCCAAGAACCTGCGCGCCTTCGAGCATCATAAGGGCCTGGCGATGCTGCGGCGCGAGGCTAACAAGGGGCTGGCGCTTAAGCTCAAGCAGCAGCTCGACGCGTTGACGCTCACCATCGGCGCCAATGCCGGTGAAGGGGGCAAGTTGTTTGGATCGGTGACCAATATCGATATCGAACGGGCGCTGCGTGAGCGTGGATTCGATATCGAACGGCGAAAGATAATGTTGGCTGAGCCCATCAAGCAGCTCGGCGAGTTTACCGTTCCGGTGAGGCTCGACCCGGAGGTTGAAGCTGGCGTGAAGCTCACAGTCGCGGCGTCATAAGGCCATCCGGGTATGATGAAACTCTACGATTTCCTGCCGTGCCCATTCGGTCAGAAAGTGCGGATTGTTCTGGCGGAAAAGAGCCTCACCTACGAGCTCATCCAGATCGACCTCGCCCAGGCCGACCAGCGGCGCCCTGAGTTCCTGCGCCTCAACCCGTTCGCCCGGGTGCCGGTGCTGGTCGACGAGGACACCACCGTCTACGACTCGACGATCATCGTCGAGTACCTGGAAGACGAGTATCCGGAGCCCCCGGTGCTGCCGACGATCGGGTCGAGCGCGCAGCGGGCGCGAGCGCGGATGTTCGAGGATTTTGCCGACACCTCGTTCACGCCACAGGTCGGACAGCTCATGGCCGAGATGGCTCGGGCCGAGGCCGATCGCGACCAGGGGCGTCTCCAGCGGCTGCATCGTTCGATCGAACGGGCGCTCGATTATCTCAATCATGAACTCACCGGACAGCAGTTTCTCGCCGGTGACTTTTCGGTCGCGGACATCGGCTTCGCGCCACGCGTGCTGGTGCTGAGCGAGCTGGGCCTCGAGGCGAGCATCAATCGCCCCAACGTCGACGCGTGGATAAAGCGGATGCTGGAGCGGCCGAGCATCCAATCCCTGCAAGGGGTGACGCTCGAACCGCTGGCCGGGGTCTGATCGCGATCGCGCGGGACCGTGATCGAGCCCGGCCGCGATCTCTGCGACCGCGATCTTGGAGTTGGAAAGCGACAGACGCGCCGTCCGTACAAGCGGCCGGCGCGTCTGTTTTTCAGGGTCACGGATGTGAAGCGGTGACGCCTAAGCTAGACCATCCGAGGCCGGTTTAATAGGGCAGCAGGGTCAATAAGGTTGATCCTCGCCGAACAGCGGCTCTTCCTCATCAGCCCTCGTGGAGGCCACACCCGTCGCCCGATAGAGCAGCTTGGCGGCGAACAGCTTGTTGCCCAGCCGGCCCTGCGGCTTGAGCATTCCGCCATGCCTGCGGCATCGGGGGCACGCCATGGTCCCGCTGAGCAGGCTCGCGTTCTCGGGAGTTATTCGCAAATCAAAAGTGGTTCCGCAGCCCGGGTTCTGACATACGGTTCGGTACACGACACCCGGCCGCTCGGCGGTCTTGGTTCCAGTGCTCATCGCGGTTTGCATAGCGCCATCTCCTTCCTGTGTCTATAGGTCCTTGTCGGCCGCGCCTTCTCGATTAGACGTAACTGACTCGGAAAGGTTTCAAGCAAGCGATGTGCCGGGCCTGATCTGAGCTCTTATTCGAGGGAAATCTCCTTCTAAATCTGGAGGTTAGAGGCCCTGGACCTGCTTGAATGCGCCATCGTGAAACTTTCGCACTATGGTCATTTCTTGCAACAATCATCATTAATTTCTGCCAAAATGCGCCGGGATGTTTCACCGGACGGTTCATTTTCGAACGATTTCGTCGTTGCCGTGCTAATTATACGAAGCCGTGCGCTGGCTTGGGATGACTCCTGGATGACGAGTTGGTTAACCGAAGGGTGGGTAGGGCAATGAGGACGCTTGCGATGGTGATGGCTGGAGGGCTGGGTAGCAGGTTGCATCCGTTGACTCGCGACCGCGCCAAGCCGGCGGTGCCTTTTGGGGGCAAGTACCGGATCATCGATTTTGTCCTCTCCAATCTCGTAAACTCGCGAATTTACGCGATTTACGTGCTGGTCCAGTGGCGCTCGCAGTCGCTTATCGAACACCTCAAGGACGGATGGCAGTTCGGCGGAATACTCAACGACCAGTTCGTCACTCCCGTCCCGGCCCAGATGCGGATGGGCGAGAGTTGGTACCAGGGCACTGCCGACGCCATCTTTCAGAACCTCAACCTGCTCGACGACAACAGTCCCGACCTGGTCGCGGTTTTCGGCGCCGACCACATCTACCGGATGGACGTGCAGCAGATGATCGAATTTCATCTCGAGCGCAAGGCGGCGGTGACCGTCGCCACGCTCCCGGTGCCGGTCGAGGAAGCGAATCAGTTCGGCATCGTCGAGGTCGACTCGGGGCTTCGCGTGTCGGGCTTCGAGGAGAAGCCGCCCACGGCCCGGGCGATGCCGGGTGCGCCAGGACAGTGCCTCGCGTCGATGGGCAACTACCTGTTCGATCCCGAGGTACTGCGCCGCGCGCTGGTGGAGGACTCGACGATAGCGTCGAGCCGCCACGACTTCGGCGGCGACCTCATCCCGCGCCTGATTGAACGCGTACCGGTCTATGCCTATAACTTCATAACCAATCGCATCCAGGGCGACTCCGAGGTCAACCTGAGCTACTGGCGCGACGTCGGCACGATCGACGCCTACTACGAAGCCAACATGGATCTGCGCGACGCGCGGCCTCATCTCAACCTCTACAACCAGCGCTGGCCGCTGCGCACGGCCTATTACGATCAGCCGCCGGCCAAGTTCGTCTTCGACGAGAACGGGCGGCGCGGCGAGGCCCTGCACTCGGTCATCTCCGAGGGCTGCATCGTGTCGGGCGGGATGGTGCGCAACTCGGTGCTCGGCCGCTCGGTGTTCGTGCACTCGTGGAGCCAGGTCGAGGACTCGGTCCTGATGGACTACAGCGAGATCGGCCGCCACGCCCGCGTGCGCCGTGCGATCATCGACAAGAATGTCTACGTACCCGAGGGCGATGAAATCGGCTACGACCTCGAGCGCGACCGTCAGCGCTTCCACGTCACCGACTCGGGCCTGGTCGTGATTGCGAAGGCGCCCAAGCGCGAACGGCTAAGCCTGTGACGCGAGGTCTCGCCAGCCCCCCGATGGAGAGCGCGTCCGCGACCGCGACCGCCGCGCCGGCGGGCGCCAACGGCCGGGCCGCCGGCGACACGACTCACGCTGCCGATGCGGCCCGGCGCGCACTCGCGGGCGGCGCCCCGCGTCAGCGGCCGCCGCTTGCCGGGCTCAAGCTGGGGCGCAAGGACTGGCTACTGTTCCAATTGATGCGTATCGCCGTACACGCTTTCAGCCTGCTTCCGGATTTTATTTTGTATCCGCTCGGGGTGCTGGGCGGTTATATCGGCTACCTGGTTGACCGCCGCCACGTGGCGATCGCGATGGTAAATCTGGCGATCGCGTTTCCGGATCGCAGCCAGCGCGAACGCCAGCGGATCGTACGCGCCGCCTATCTGAACCTGGGCCGTGGCGGCGCCGAGTACGTGCGCCTGGCCGGGTTTTTCTATCGCCGGCTCATCGGACGCGTGGTTTACGACCGCTTCCAATACTGGGACGAGATCAAGCGACGCTATCCGGGCCGCGGAATCGTGGTGCTCAGCGCGCATTTCGGCAACTTCGAACTTTTGGCGGCGGCCCACGCCCTTCACGGCCATCAGATAACCCTCATCCATCACACGCAGCGGTTTGTGGCCGGCGACGCGTTGGCGACCTGGGTGCGCGAACGCGCCGGCGTCGACGTCGTGCGCAAGCGTTCGGCCGCGCGCGCCGTGCTCAAGGCGCTCGGCGATGGCCAGTTGGTCGGCGTCCCGTTCGATCAAAACGCCAAGCGTAGCGAAGCGGTTTTCGTCCCGTTCTTTGGCGAGCCGGCGGCGACCTCGCGCACGCTGGCGCGGTTGGTGCAAAAGTCGCATGCGATCGTGGCCCCGGTTTTCATCGTGCGCGCGCCCGACCACCGCCACCATCGCATCGTCATCCAGGACCAGATTCCGCTCCAGGAAAGCGCCGACGCCGAGGCCGACGTCGAGGAGAACACGCGGCGCTTTCTGCGCGCGATCGAAGACATGGTGCGGCGCTATCCCGAGCAGTTCCTGTGGCAACATCGGCGCTACCGCACGCGGCCGCGCGGGATGGCGCCGCTGTACGCCGAAACCCGCCGCCATCGCGATTCCCGGCCCAAAGCGGCCCCCTAGCGGCGCCGCGTCGCCCACGCCTCCAATGTTCCCGCCGGAACATAAGTGTGACGGCGGCGGTTCTACTATTCGAGTAGAATCGAGACATCATGATGAATCTAGATTTGTTTGACGGCGCATGGGCCGCCAACGCGCCGTCGTCTGATCGGTTGAGCGATGCGTCGTGCGACGCGTCGTCTGCGGCATTTGGCGCCGCGCCGGCAATTTTGGCCGCCGCCACCGCGCTGCCGCCCAACGTCATCGAGCAGCAATCGTTGGCTGCCCTGCTCAAGGCTCTGTGGGGCGAAAAATACGACCAGTCGCGGCGCTGGCGCTCGACCTTCGAGCAGATCCAGCGCTCGGTACGCGTCGATCGACGCTACCTGGCGCTGCCGGTGAGCGAGTATCCAGCGCTCGACTCGTTCACCAAGACCAACGCCGCGTGGACGCGCGTGGCGCCGGAGCTGGGCGCCGCGGCGGCCGCGAGCGCGCTCCACGCGGCCGGAATGACCGCGCGCGACGTCGATCATCTCTTCTTCGTCACCGGCACCGGCATCGCGACGCCGAGCCTCGATGCGCGAATCGTCAACCGGCTCGGGATGCGTTCGGACGTGCGGCGCACCCCGATCTTCGGCCTGGGATGCGCCGGCGGAGTGGCCGGGGTCGTTCGCGCCGCCGACGTGTTGCGCGGATTTCCCGACCAGGTCGCGATGGTCGTGTCGGCCGAGCTCTGCTCGCTCACCCTGCAACGCGCCGACGACTCGGTCGCCAACATAATCGCCTCGGCGCTCTTCGGCGACGGTGCGGCGGCGGTGCTGCTGGGCGGGGCGCGGCTGGCCGATCGCGGCGCCGGCATGACTCCGCGCGTCGTCGCCACGCGCTCGGTCTTCTATCCCGATAGCGAACGGCTGATGGGATGGGAGGTGGTGGACAGCGGACTAAAAATCGTGCTTTCGCCGGCGATTCCCGACCTGGTCCGCGAGCATCTGGGCGGCGATGTCGACGCGATGTTAGCCGATCACGGGCTTGAGCGCTCCGCGATTAGCCACTGGATCGCGCATACCGGCGGCAATCGCGTGCTCGAGGCGATCGCCACCGCGCTCGATCTTCCGCCCGGCGCGCTGGATCGCTCATGGCGGCTGCTCGCCGCCACCGGCAACCTGTCTTCGGCCTCGGTGCTGTTCGTGTTGCGCGACCTGCTCGACGCGCGCGCGGCACGCTCCGGCGACTACGGGATGATGCTCGCGATGGGTCCGGGATTTTGCGCGGAGCTGGCGTTGCTGCGATGGTGATTTCGCTCGGCGCGTACCTGGCCCTCCTGGCGGCGCTCGCGGTCGAGCGCGTGTTCCATCTCGCGATCGCGGCGCGCAATGCCCGCCGCGCGTTCGCGGTGGGCGCGGTCGAGCGCGGACGGGGACATTACCCGGCGATGGCCGCGTTCCACGCGCTCTTCCTGCTCTCGGCCGCGGCCGAGGCGATCCTGCTCAAGCGCCCGTTTCCGGGAGTGCTTGGATGGATCGCGCTCGGCGGCGCGCTCGGCGCGCAGGCGCTGCGCTACTGGTCCATCGCGAGTCTGGGGGTGCGCTGGAACACCCGCATCATCGTGTTTCCCGGGATGGCGCCGGTAAGCCGCGGGCCGTACCGGTTTATGCGTCATCCCAACTACCTCGCCGTGATCGTCGAGATCGCATGCGTGCCGCTGATCCGTGGATGCTGGCTCACCGCGGTGGTGTTCTCGATCGGCAACGCGGCGCTCTTGCGCGTGCGGATTCGCGCCGAGGAAGCCGCGCTGGGGCCGCGCTACGCGTTGGAGTTGGGTGGCCGGCCGCGGCTCGTGCCGAAACTCCCGCCGCGGCCCGCGCGCCGCGAATCCGGCCCTCGCGCTCGCCGCACCACGGCCTGAACCGCACCAGCCGATTGGGCTTTCTGACCCCTCTCACAATTGTTTTGGGGGAGGCGGGTGGGGGTCGAGCGAGGAAGCGCCGGATGTCTGTTCTTCCGCAGCGCTTACCCGTCCTAGTTTTTTGATTATAATAAGTGGACGTTAACTCTTCGATGAATCTACGCTAGACGGTCAGGTGTGAAGCTGGTAGGTTCCCGGCGGAGAACACTTGACCTTCCGTGGATTTATCAGCGTTTACGAAAGGACGGCCCACTTTCGCAAGCATCTACACGAGTTCGACCCACCATTCCCAACAGCGAACGACTATGAAGCCGCCGCAATCGCGTTTCTCATGGTCGCGAAAGCCAAAAATATGATAGAGTGTAATCGGAGTAATGGTGACCTCGTACGGTACGACAAGGCCAAGAATGTTATGGCGATTTGCGCACATGACGGGACGCTTAGGACGTTCTTCAGGCCTAGCAAAATGGTGCATAGAAAAGCGAGCCACATGAAATATTTTTGGAGCACATGCGCAGAATGAACTATACATGCCCAGTTTGTGCGTTTAGAGATCTTCCTTTGCCCCCTACCAGTTTTACGATCTGCCCATGCTGCGGAACTGAATTTGGTTATGATGATTTTGCGACAGGACATGACTCTTTGCGTCAGCGTTGGATTTCCCACGGAGCACGATGGTTTGCATCCGATGAGTGGCCCAGACCGCTAGGATGGAATGCCTTTGTGCAGCTAGCGCGGGGAGGCTTGGTAGCGTGCCTGACGGGCGCTGATACAGAATCTACGATGGTGACAGTGAGCCCTTTGGGTCCGCAAGTTCGCGCACGCATACAGATGATTGTTAGGTCAAGTGATAAAGATACCGCAGTCAAAGCGGCAGCTTAGCTTAAATGCCGAATCTTTTATTCTTTGCTCCCTGCGAAAAAGTAATAGTTGATCAGAATAATACTGCCTCAATTGTCTCTATTCTGGAGGAGCTTAAGGTCCAGACAGTTGCAGGGAGTTCCATCCCTCCCGATTCGCTCATACCGATGCAATGGGCGATACTGACGCTTTGGGAACAAGCTTCAACATGGGAGATGGGAAGAAGCTTCGAACAGCGAATCTCTCTGTTGACAGAAAGCGGAAATCTCTTACTTGACTCTGTGAACGAATTTAAATTTGAAAAACCTCGTCATAGAGTCATAGCTCAAATCGTTGGGATGCCAATTAGCGATCCCGGGATACGCAAAATAAGAATTTCTATCAGAGAAAAGGCAGATTCGCCGAAAGAATGGAAAGAAGTCTCTATCTATTCTTTCACAATCGAACTAATCCAGCCGCCGCCAGCAAACGCCATTCACTAGATCGCGAAGCGCTTCTGCAGACAGGGGCGGTTCCTCGGAGATTCAGGACCGCCTATGACCCTCAACCTTTGTCCTCCCACAGGACAAATGGGGGAGGAAATTAACCATGAATTAACCCGCTGTCCGTTTCCCCCAAGGCTCTCGCAAAGCGGCTGAATCGCGATAGACTGGGCGGTCAACGTTCGGCGGTGGGGATGCCCCCACGCCATAACCATCGAGGCTTTTAAAATGAGCAAGACTTTCGAAAAGCATGCAATCACCACGGAGTTCGCCGAGAAGCTGATCGAGGCGGCGGTCGCCAAGGCCACGGAGCTCAAGGTTCCGCAATGCGTGGCCATCGTCGACGACGGCGGGAATCTGAAGGCGTTCGTCCGCATGGACGGAGCGGCGCTCATCCCGATCGAAATCGCGCAGAGCAAGGCCTACACCGCGCTGTTCGGCTTTCCGACTCACGATTTTTTCAACTTCATCAAGGGCGACCCTTCGCTGGTCGCGGGCATCGCGTCACGTCCGCGCGTGGCGGCTTTCGGCGGCGGCTATCCGATCAAAGTCGACGGCCATATCGTCGGAGCGATTGGCGTCAGCGGCGGGTCGGTCGAACAGGACATGCAATGCGCCGAGGCGGCATTGCTGCTTACTAAATAGCGGCGCCAACCAGTCATTCTGAGCGCCAGCGAAGAATCTCGCGGCCGCCATCTTTGCGGCCGTGATGGTTCGTTCAGGAAATCTGCGGCAATCACGCGGCCAAGGACTGCCGCGCGAGATCCTTCGACTCCGCTCGCGGACTCGCTGCGCTCAGGATGACCGGCTTCTGGATGCAACCTCATTAATGGGACGTTACGCTCGAGAGCGTTTGCCGGTGAGCCGCGGCACGAGCGCGAGGATGACCAGCGCCATCACCCACGCCGCCGCGCCGCTGATCAGCACTGGCCGGTCGTAGCCGACAATCCAGTGCGGCAGCGCGACGGCGGGCGCGTCGCTGTAAGGCCATAGCTTCACGCCGATCACCAGGCCGGCATGCAGTCCCGCCGAAAAATAAACATTGCCGGTTTCCAGGAACGCCTCACCCAGCACCAGCCCGAGCAGAAAGAGTCCGACCAGCGCCGGCAGCACGGCGGCAGGATGGCTCAGTTGCGCGAGGCTCGCGTAGAGATTGTGAAGGCCGGCCGCCGCGTCGAACTTTGTCAGGTACAGTCGCGCGGGCGAGCGCACCAGATGCGCCAGCGCATAGATCGCCGCGCTAATCGCCAGCGCGCCCGTGCGTCCGAAGTCCTCGATCATTCCGCCCAGCATGAAGGCGCGGAAGAATCCTTCCTCGATTATCGCGATCAGGATCGCGCCGGCGACGTATTTGGGCGCGCGCGCCAGCGCCTCTCCGACGCGCATCTCGTCGCGCCCGCCAAACGCCGCGCCGAGCGCGAGCAGGATTGCGATCACCGCCGCCGCGACCAGCAATCCGCGTAGCCCCGTGCCGAGGTTGTCCAGCGGGCGGGCGAAGCCGCGCCGCAGCAGCCGCGCAACTCCCAGTTGGCGCGCCCACAGGAACAACATCACGGCCAGCGTGACCATCACGGTACGGTCGAAGATGCGCGGGAATGGAAAAAGGTAGCCGGCGGCGGCGAGCGCGATTGCGGCGAACGGCGCGATGAGCGCGGCGGCGGCGGCCGCCAGCAAAAGCGCGATCGTTAGTCTGAGCGTGAAGGGCATCGTGGATATGCGTTCGGCTCCGGCTGGCGCACAATCCCACGAGCGATATCGGTTGCAAGCGCGCCATGCAAGCGGCGATTATTGTGGCAATCATCTTTAAGCACATCGATGGCCGGTGAGGAGGGCTCGTATGGATCTGGGACTTAAGGGCAGGGTCGCGCTGGTGACCGGCGCAAGCATGGGAATCGGCGAGGCGACCGCGCTTGAGCTTGCCGGCGAGGGATGCGATCTAGCGATCTGCGCGCGCCACGCCGACCAGCTTGCAGAGGTGCGCGACCAGGTCGTGGCCAGGGGCGTGCGATGCGTCGTCGCCGCCTGCGACATCCGCCAGCCCGCGGAGATAGCGGCTTTGATGAACGAAGTCGGCCGGGTCTACGGCCGGCTCGACATCCTGGTGAACAACGCCGGCGCCGCCACGCATGGCACCTTCGCCTCGCTGAGCGACGAGCAACTGCTGGCCGATTACGAGTTGAAGATTCTCGGGCAACTGCGATGTACGCGCGCGGCGCTCACGCTGCTGGAGAAGAGCCCGGCGCCCCGCGTGATCAACGTCAACGCGATTGCCGGGCGGGTGGTGATGCCGGGGCTGTTCGCCACCACTACGCATCGCGCATCGTGCTACGCGCTCAGCAAAGCGCTCGCCTGGGAACTGGCGGACCGCAAGATCCTGGTCAACTCGGTGAATATCGGCCTCGTGCACACCAATCAGATCGAACGCGCGCAGGCGCGCCGCGCGCCCGACGTGCCGCTGGAGAAATTCATGACGCAGGCGGCGCAAATCGTACCGCTCAAGCGGTTCGGCGAGCCGCACGAAGTCTCAGGGCTGATCGCGTTCCTGGCTTCCGAGCGCGCGGGCTTCATCACCGGCGCGTCGATCGACGTGGGCGGCGGGCAAGGCGCGCACGTCTGAAGCGCGACGCGCCACGGCGTCAAACCGGGTGCCGACCCGACCTCTCTAACGCGCGCGCTCGGGGTCGCGTTGCGGCTCGAGCACGATTTCCACCGGGCACGCGCGCAGCGGCGCGCGCAACACCGCCATCACCGCGTCCGCCACGTCCTGGGCTTCGAGCATCAGCGCGCGGTCGAGGCGCTTGTTGTGCGGGATGAGCGCGGTGTCGACCAGTCCCGGGATTACTACCGCCAGCTTGACGCCGCTCGATCGGAGCTCGGCGAAGGCGGCGCGGCTGAACGCGACCAGTCCGGCCTTGGCCGCCGCGTAAACCGCCTCGCCGGCCGGCGTGCTGCGTGCCGCCGCCGAGGCGATATTGACGATCGCGCCGGCGCCGCTCTTGGTCATCCGCGCCGCGGCCAGGCGCGCGAGCGCGATCGGCGCGCGCAGATTCACGGCCAGGATGCGATCCTGCGCGGCCGCGCTGGTCTTGACCAGCGGCGTGCGCGGCGGAGCCCCTCCGGCGTTATTCACCAGCACGTCGATCTGCCCGAAATGCCCGAGCGCCGCGTCGAAGAGCTCCTGTGGACTCTCCTCGCCGGCGAGATCGATCAGCACGATGAGCGAGCGCGCCGGCTCGAGGCCCGAAAGCCGTCGCGTCTCTTCCAGCTCATCGAAGGTGCGCGCGGCCAGGCATAGAGCGTAGCCCTCGCGCGCGAGCGTAAGCGCCGTGGCGCGGCCGATTCCGCGTCCGGCGCCGGTTACCAACGCGACGCGCTGCTTGGTTTGCTCCGCCATCTCGATTTGCGGCGGTTGCGGCGCCGCGACAAAATCGCAGCTTGCACGATCAAGCCGACTTCCACAAACTGGTGGGCACGGGCGCGCCGGGGTGCGCTTGTGGGCAGCGGCGCGCGGTGGAGAGACAGGCAGCAACGATGAATCCGCAAGTCTTTCGCGAGTACGATATTCGCGGCATTGTCGAGCGCGATTTCGACGACGACTTCGTCGTAGGCCTCGGGCGCGGCTACGCGACAATGCTCAAACGGGCCGGCAGGGCCACGATCACGCTCGGCCGCGACTGCCGGTTGTCCTCGGACCGCCTGTTCGGGCTGCTGAGCGACGGGCTGTTGCAAAGCGGCATCAACGTGGTCGACATCGGCGTGGTGCCCACGCCGCTGCTTTATTTTTCGGTGATTCACTGGCGGATGGACGGCGGCGCGATGATCACCGGTAGCCATAACGCGGCCGAGTACAACGGCTTCAAGCTCGGCGTGGGGCCCTCGACCATCTACGGCGAGGAAATCCAGGAGCTCCGGCACATCGTCGAGCGCAAGGATTTTCCCGCGGCCGGCGCGCGCGGCGCGCTCAGCACACGCACGGTGCACGGCGACTACAACGACTTCATCAAGCGCACCATCACGCTGCGCCCGGGGCTCAAGGTCGCCGTCGATGGCGGCAACGGATGCGGCGGAGTGGTCGCGGCGCCATTGATGCGCGAGCTGGGGCTCGAGACGGTCGAACTTTTCATCGAGATGGACGGCCGCTTTCCCAACCATCATCCCGACCCCACGGTCGAGGAAAACATGCGCGACCTCATCGCCGCGGTGAAAAGCAGCGGCGCGCGCATCGGGATTGCCTACGACGGCGACGCCGACCGGGTCGGCGCGGTCGACGAGAACGGCCGTATCGTGTGGGGCGACGAGCTGATGGTGGTGTTCTCGCGTGCGATTCTGCGCGAGCGCCCGGGCGCCGCGATCATCGGCGACGTCAAATGCTCCAACCGCATGTACGACGACATCACCGCTCACGGCGGCCGCGCGATCATGTGGAAGACCGGCCATTCGTTGATCAAGAGCAAACTCAAGAAAGAGCACGCGGCGCTGGCCGGCGAGATGAGCGGGCATATGTTTTTCGCCGACCGCTACTACGGGTTCGACGACGCCATCTACGCGTCGTTCCGCCTGCTCGAGATCGTCAGCCGCGAGGGCCGCGGCCTGGCCCAAATCCTCGCCGACCTGCCCCGGAGCAGCTTCACTCCCGAGATTCGTCTCGATTGCCCCGACGAACGCAAGTTCGACGTGGTGCGCAAGGCCGCCGACTACTTCCGCGGCCGTTACGAGGTGATCGAAATCGACGGAGTGCGAGTCAAGTTTCCCGGCGGATGGGGTCTGGTGCGCGCGTCGAATACCCAGCCGGCGCTGGTGTTGCGCTTCGAGGCTCGCGACGAAAAAACTCTGGGCGAAATTCGCACGCTGTTCGAGAGCAAACTCAAAGAACTGGGCGCGATGTGAGCGCGGCACAGCCGAGCGCGCTCGTTATCGCCGGCGGACGCGGCACGCGCTTTTGGCCGGAGAGCCGCGGCTGGCGTCCCAAGCCGCTGTTTTCGATCGACGGCCGCACGTCGCTGCTCGCCGACACTATCGCGCGGGTCGCGCCGGTCGCCGGACGCGCGCGGACCTTCGTGCTGGTTTCGGCGGACCAGGACGCGATCTTTCGCAAGGCGTTGCGTGGCCTGATCCCGCCGGCCAATCTAATCGTCGAGCCCAGCGGGCGCGGCACCGCGGTCGCGATCGCCTACGGATGCGCCACGATCGCGCATCGCGCCGGCGCCGGAGTGGTCGCCGTGATGCCGGCTGACCACTACATCCAGCCGCCCACGGCTTTTCGCCGCACGCTCGGCGACGCGATCGAGCTCGCCGCGACGCGCCGCGCGGTGGTCGTGATCGGCGTCGCTCCCGATCGACCCGAGCCCGGCTACGGCTACCAGCAGATCGGGCGAAAGGTGGGGCGCGGTTTCCAGGTGGTGCGCTTCGTCGAAAAGCCGCCGCTTGCAGCGGCGCGCCGGATGGTCGCGTCGGGAAAGTTTTTGTGGAATGCCGGGATGTTCGTGATGGATGTCGCGACGCTGACCTCCGAGCTCGACCAGCACGCTCCGGGCCTCGCCGCCGCGATGCGCGAATTCGCCGGAGCGCCGGCGGCCAAGGTCGCGCGCATCTACCGCCGCCTCGACTTCGACGCGTTCGACCGCGTGGTGGCCGAGAAGAGCCGCAACGTGCTGAGCGTACGCGCGCGTTTTCGATGGCATGACGTGGGAAGCTGGGAGGGGCTCTGGGAGGCGCTGGGCGGGCGCGAATCCAACGTGCTCAAGGGCGAGGTGATCGCGCTTGACTGCGAGGGCGTGCTGGCGCGCGGCGGCGACCAGCGCTTGATGGTGTTGCTGGGCGTCAAAGACCTGGTCGCGGTCGACACCGGCGACGCGCTCCTGATTGCCGGCCGCAAAAGCTCGCAGGACCTCCGCCGCGTGGTCGACGAACTCTCCCGCCGCCGCCTCGAGCGCTACCTGTAGCCGCGGCTGGTTTTTTCCTGTGCCTTATGGCCGCCGATGCGCTAGGATTGCGCGGCCCGGCCCGAAAGCATATCCGGCGCCGGACGAGGTGAGCATCGTGAAAATGAAAGACCTGCGGCGGGTTGTAACCGGTATCGACGCCTCCGGAAAATCCTACGTCGCGATCGACGGACCGGGCGCCGGCATAGTGGAGGAGGGCGGCGCCGGGCTGGCGGAGGTTTGGGTCACCGACTCCACGCCCGCCGACAACGCGGCCAAGGGCGACGCGGCCCAGTGGAAGATGCGCCTGGAACCGCCGGCGGGTGGCAGCGTCTGCCGCTTTTTCATGCTGGCGCCCGAGGACAAGACGATCTCGGCGCGCGAGTTGGAGGAGCGGAGCGCCGCGATGTTCGCGGCGATCGGCGGCGCGCATTGCCGGACCGATACCACGCGCCATCCGAGCATGCACACGACGCGCACGATCGACTACGTTATCCTGCTTTCCGGTCGCGTTACTCTGCTCCTCGACAAAGGAGAGGTCGACCTCAAGCCCTTCGACGTGGTGGTGCAGCGCGGCACCAATCACTCCTGGGTCAACCACGGCCCCGAGCCGGCGCTGATCGCGGCCGTGCTGATCGATGCCAAGCCACTGTGACGCGAAGCCACTGTGAAAAGTCTCTGAGCGCCGCCATCGGCGGCCGGACGAGGTGAGCATCGTGCAAATGAAAACCTTGCGGCGAGTCGTAACCGGAATCGACGCCTCAGGAAAATCCTGCGTCGCGATCGACGGGCCGCCCGCCAATATCCGCGAGGGCGGCGGCCGGGGCGCGGCCGAGTTCTGGGTAACCGACGCCACGCCGGCAGACAACGCCGCGCCGGGTGACGCGGCCGAACGTCCGCCGCGCCTGGAGCCGCCGGCCAGCGGCAGCGCGATCCGCTACATCATGGTGCCGCCGGAGGACAAGGCGCTCTCGCCGGCGGAACTGGAGGCGCAGAGTGCGGCGCGATTTGCGGCGATGGGCGCTTCGCATTGCCGCGTCGACACCTCGCGCCATCCGAGCATGCACGTCACGCGGACCGTCGACTACATAGTCGTACTGTCGGGGCGGATCACGCTACTGCTCGACAAGGGTGAGGTCGAACTGAAGCCGTTCGACCTGGTGGTGCAGCGCGGCACCAATCACGGATGGGTCAACCGGGGGACCGAGCCGGCGCTGATGGCGGCGATCCTGATCGACGCGAAACCGCTCTGAGAGCCGTCGCGGCGGGTTACGCAAAGCTCTCTGGAAGCCGCGCCCCAGGGTCAGTCGAACGCCTGCGGGTCGCACTTCAGCGCCAACTCGCGCAGTTCGCCGATATTGCGATTGTCCTCGAGCGCTATCGTATGCAGGCGTGCCGCAAACGGCGGATCGATTCCCTCCCAATGGAGCGCCTGCTCGTTCATATCGCGCGCGAGCTCGAGCATCAGCGCCAGGTCGCCGCTCACGCGCTGCCAATTGCTGGAGCCCCCGGCGTCTGTCGGGCGCGGCGGTTTCGACCGTACGTGGTATTGGCTGAGAAGCCCGTCGAGCGTGCAAGCGTGCCCGGCCTCGCGCGCCGCCAGAGCACCCAGCCCGCCGGCGATATTCGGATAAGCGCAAAGGCTCGCGTGGCGCGCCAGGCGGTCGGCCAGTTCCTGATGGCGGCCGGCGATGCCGGCCAGTTCGGCAAGCAGGCGCTCTTCGGGCGGAGTCGCGGTCCACATTCGTTGCAATATTCCCATCAGACTCCCGTTTTTCAAACCTGCTCGGCGTCGGAGCCGGGCGGAAAAACCGCGCGCACCAGGAACGATTCGCGCTTGAAGAAGCCCCGCGTATGGTACGAGTTGCCGAACCGCAACAGGGCGTAGTCCAGGTAATGCGCAAGCTCGTGCATCAGCGTGCGCAGAAAAGTCTTTGGCTTGACCACGTCGTGGCGCAGCGCCGTGCGCGTCCACAAGACGATGCGCGGCGCGTCGGGATAGAAGATGCCGTGAAGCTCGCCGCGCGCATTGCGCGGCCGCGCGCCTTTGACTTCGATCGGCACGTTGCGTACGCCGAGCATGCGGCATAGCTCGGTCACCAGGGCTTGCGCGGCGCGTCCGGTACCCGCAACGCTGCCGCCCTCGAGCGCCGCGGTCAGCGCCTCGGCGAGCGCGAGCGCGTTGGGCCCCGCCACCAAATCGAAAGCGTCGATCGCGTCGCTGCGCAGGTAGACCTTCTGGTCGCGCGGCGCAAGGCGGTAGAAGAACCCGGGCAAAGCGCCGCCGTCACCCGCACTGCCGCGGCGCGGCGTTGTGACGCGCGAGCGCGAGCGAATTGCGCGATGACTTCGGCGGTATTTCAACGGATGCCTCGCAACCAGACCTCGCAATCGATGCCCCGGCTCTCCTATCATCGAGCAATGATCGTTGCCCCAGCAACGAATAGCGGAGAAAGCAAGCGTATGGAACTCAGCGCGATCGAAATCGTCAAGCCCGCCGACGCCAACGTGATCATCGGCCAAGCCCACTTCATCAAGACCGTCGAGGATCTCTACGAGGCTGTGGTCGAGGCGGTGCCCGCGGTGAAATTCGGCGTGGCCTTTTGCGAGGCCTCGGGGCCGTGCCTCATCCGGCACGCCGGGACCGACACCGAACTTGAAGACGCCGCGGTGCGCTCGGCCAAGGCGATCGGTGCGGGGCACGTGTTCGTGATCATGCTCGGCAACGCCTTTCCGATAAACGTGCTCAACCAGGTGAAGGCGGTCACCGAGGTGTGCTCGATCTTTTGCGCCACGGCCAATGACGTGCGCGTGATCGTGGCCGCCGACGGCGGCGGTGCGCGAGGCGTGATGGGCGTGATCGATGGCAGCGCGCCCAAAGGAATCGAGGGCGAGCCGGAGCAAGCCGAGCGGCGCGCGATGCTGCGGCGGTTCGGTTACAAGCAGTAGAAGCGACCGCGTGGTGGCTGGAATCGGTGCTCGCGGGCCATTACGCTCTAGAGAGGCCGCCGCGCACGCCGCTTCGGTGGAACGCGCGGGCACGGCGGACACAGGATCGAGATCGCGAAGATCGGAAAACCGATGAGCCGAGCCACATCGCCCGCGCCGGACGCGAAGAAAAAACCGCGGCCGCGCGAGCCCTGGATTATCAGGACTTACGCCGGTTTCGGCGACGCTCGCCAGGCCAATCGCCGCTTTTTGGAAAACCTAAGCCGCGGCCAGCGCGGGCTCTCGATCGCCTTCGACCTGCCTACCCAAAACGGTTACGACCCCGACGCGCCGGTTGCCGCAGGCGAGGTCGGCAAGGCCGGCGTGTCGATCTGTCACTGGCGCGACATGGAGGAGTTGCTCGCCGGAATCGACCTCGGCGCGATCAACACCTCGATGACGATCAATGCAACCGCGCCGTTTCTGCTCGCGCTCTATCTGGTAGTCGCGGAAAAGCGCGGCGTGCCATGGACGAAGCTGCGCGGCACGACCCAGAACGATCTGCTCAAGGAATTCGTCGCGCGCGGCACCTCGATTTTCCATCCCGAGATATCCTTTCGCATCTCGACCGAGCTCATCAGCTTCGCGGTCGAGCAGGTGCCCAACTGGAATCCGATCAACTGCTGCGGCTACCACTACATGGAAAGTGGCGCCGGCCCAGCCGAGGAAATCGGCTACACCTTCGGCAACGCGCTGATGATTCTCGATGCGCTGCGCCCGCGGCTCGCGCGCGAGGCCTTCGAGCAGACCGTGCGACGCATCTCGTTCTTCATCAACAGCGGCATCGAGCTGGTGCCCGAGATAAGCAAGGTGCGCGCCTACTTCCGGCTGTGGCGCGAGCTGTGCCGCGACGAATACGGCATCGACGACGTAGCGTTTCGCGCCGGATGCCAGGTGCGTTCACTGACGCTCACCGAGCGCCAGCCCGAGCTCAACATCATCCGCATCGCTTACGAGGCGTTGCCCGTGGTGATTTCCGCCGCCGCGCGCGTCAACGCTTTGCAGCTTCCGGGCTTTCGCGAGGCGATGGCGCTGCCCGATCAGGCCGAGCAGGCGCTCAGCCTGCGCACGCAGCAAATCCTGATGCACGAGACCGGGCTGGCCGAGTGGGGCGACATCTTCGAGGGCAGCAAGGTGGTCGAGAAGCTGACCGCCGAGATTGCCGAGCGCGCCCGCGCGATCGCGCTGGGACTGCGCGCCGCGGGTTATTCGCGCGCGATCGCCGCCGTTGGTGGCGAGTTGACGCGCCTGCTCGCCGAGCGCCAACGCAGGATCGCCAGCGGCGAACTGGTGCAGGTCGGCGTCAACGCCTTCCTCGACGAGATCGGCCTCACCGGCTCCGGCGCCGTCACCAACGACGCGGCCGAGCATGCGGCGGCCGAGCGCGAACGGATCGAGTCGCTGGTTCGATGGCGTGGCGAACGCGACGCCGGCGGCGCCGGCGCGATCGCGCGTGCGCTCGAAGCGCTGGAGCGCGCGGCCGCAAGCGGCACCGGCGTGATGGGGCCGACGATTGAACTCGCGCGCGCCGGCGGCACGGTCGGCGAGTGGACCATGGCTATCGAGCGCGCGACCAACGGACGCTACACGCCGCCCGTGCTCGATCGCACGATGGCGCTCGCGCCGCTCAACGTGCCCCACGCCCCCCGGCGCATCCGCATCGCGCTGGGCAAGGCTGGGTTGGACGGCCATATCAACGCGGTCAAGCTGCTGGCGCACGCGTGCATGCAGGCCGGTATGGAAGTGATCCTGGCGGGATTCAAGCAGACGCCGGCGCAAATGGTCGAAACCGCGCTGCAGGAAGATGCCGAAGTGCTGGCGATAAGCTCGCTCGCCGGAGCCCATCTCGCGATTGCCCGCGAGACGATCGCGTTGCTCAAGGAACGGGGCGCGGACGACGTGCGGCTGGTGATGGGCGGGATAATTCCCAATCGCGATCGCAGTGCGCTGCTCGAGATGGGAGTGCGAGCCGTGTTCACGCCCAAGGATTCCGACCTCGGCGAGATCGTGCGGCGGATTATCGAAGTATGCGACGGCGCGGCGATCTGAGGATGCGGGCGCGTGCGCGAGGGTTGATGAAAAAAAGGGAGATGCGATGAAGCTCGGAGGGTTACTGATCGCTGCAAGCTGTGGAATCGGTCTCGTCGCCGCGGGCGCGTTGTCGGCCCATGCGGGCGAGGCGCGGCCGTGGCTCTGCCGCTCCAAGCCGGTGTTTTCGTCGAGTTCCGCGATGACCTATCAGGTAGTCAATCACGGGGACTCGCGATGGGAGTTGCTATTGATGCAGTTCGAGCCGGAGAGCGCCCACGATGGGTACGAAGTGGTGGCTTCGCAAGACTTGCCCGCGGGCGCCGGACAGGCCGGCGGCAGGCTCGCACCCGGCCGCTACTTTGCGGTCGCGATGTACCGTGGCGGTGAAGGGCACTGGATCTGCCCCGGCTACGCCGAGGACAAGGACCGGCCGGCCGGCGCGGTCAGCCGGATCTGTTATGGCGAAGATTCGCCGCTCTGCCCGGTGACGCTGACTGTTCGCTCCGCCGCTCCAGCAGGATCGGCTACTCACTGACATAGCGAAGGACGGACAACTCCCGTCCGGCCGGCGCAAGGCCGCTCGTGTCCGCTGGTGGCAGTTTCATCCTAAGCACGCGCTGCCGCCTGCGAAAGTGCCATAGCGCAGTATCGGATCGGACGGGGCTCGACACGTCCAGCCGGCGGATCCAAACCGCGCGACCCGCGACGTCACTCCTATTTGAACGCGCCGCCGATCGCCGCCATCACGAGCAGCACCGCGATTAGCCACAAAGCGTCGAAGGCCAGATCGTAGAGCGCCGCGCGCGGCCCGCTGACGAATACTCGGTAGTGGTTCGGATGCAGGATGCGCGGGAGCATTACCAGTCGCGCGCCGCACTGACGGCAAACCCGGCGAAAGCCAAAGCGCATGGGCGCACCGCACTCGGGGCAGCTCAGCGCGATTCGGCGCATGACCACGTGGTGATACTTCGCCGGCGACGGGCGCTGCCACTGCGGCAGGTCCGTCTGTTGGCCGTCGAGCCGCGCACCACACTGACCGCAGAAGCGCGCGCCCGGCAGATGCGTCACTGACCCGCAACGCCCGCAGGTTTGAGAGAAAGAGGTCTCCTGGCGACGCGCCATGTTCACCTCGCTGTGGTTCTCTCGGACGTTCCAGCTTCTCGAACTGCTTCCCGCCGCGCATGCTGACCGGGAGAAGGCAGGAACCCCTCTCGGCGTGGGGTGAAGTGTGGAGGCGGCGAGCGGAATCGAACCGCTGAATCGAGGTTTTGCAGACCTCTCCCTTAACCACTTGGGTACGCCGCCCCTGCGCGTACGATCTTAGCGGAGCGGGAAACCTAACACACGCATCGCATTGCGGCAATTTGGACCGCGGACGCAAATGACGTATCGCGGCCCCGAGTTGACACGAAACGACGATTCTGCGGCAATATGCCCAACGGCGGTGACGCGCCGCGAGCAAAGCGCTCCAGGGAGGCAGTCATGCCCACTGTTCCGATCAAGGACGAACATCGCGTCGGCGCCGAGGCCCGCTTCAAGGTCGAGCCCTCAGCCTATCTCCAGAAGCTCTTCCAGAGCGGCACACCCGATCTCAGTTGGATGAAAGAGACGGGCGAGTGGGGCATGCGCGCCAAGCCGTCAGGCCTGGGGCTGCGGCTCAAGGACGTCGAGATCGGCAGCTATGGCGTGGTGCCCGAGCGCGGCGGCGCGCATCTATCGATGGCGCCGCGCGGCAGCGTGGTCCCGGCCGACGTGCCGTCGCTCGGCTTCACCATCAACAACAAGGACGAGTGCTGGGCCGACAACGTAACCGAGCTCTATGAGGAAGCGGTGGCGCGCCAATGGAGTTCCGCGCGCGACATCCCGTGGGATGAGCTCAAGCCGCTGCCTGACGACCTCGAGCGCGCGATGTGCCAGCTCTGCACTTTCCTCACCGAGGTCGAATTTATCGCCGCCGACGCGCCGACGCGCTGGATGAGCCGCATCAACCAGGACTTCTTCGAGGTCAAGCTGTTTCTCGCCACCCAGGCGATGGACGAGGCGCGCCACATGGACGTCTTCCGCAAGCGCGCGCTCGCCAACGGCGGCGGATTGGGCAAAGCCAGCGCCTACAGCGAGTTGGGGTTGAAGAAGATTTTCGACGCGCCGAGTTTCTCGGCGCAGACCGGCCGGCTACATCTGCTGGGCGAGGGCTTCGTGCTGACGATCTTTCGTCAGGGCGAGTTCATCGCGCCGAGCCGCGTCGACCAGGAAATCTTCCGCCGCTGCATGCAGGACGAGTCGCGCCACGTCGGTTACGGCACGATGCATCTGCGCGCGCAGCTCAAGTCGCGTCCCGAGCTGGCCGACGAAATTCACACCGAGCTCGACGACGCCGAGCGCATCCTGCTCGAAATTTTCAGCGAGCCCGAGTCGGTCGAGCCGATGGCGGTGCTGATGGGCGGCGGGCTGGCGCACTTCGACAAGGGGATGGAGATGCAGTCGCAACTGTGGCGGCGGATCGTCGGCGAATATCTCCAGCGCTGCGACTCGGCCGGCCTCGATCGGCGTCCGCGCTGCCTGCTGCCGACTGAGTTTTCCAAGCTCTTCTCCTGATGGCGCCGCAGTTTCCCGATCCGCAATGGTTTCTCGCCCTGGGCGGCCTGATGGCGGCCCGGGGCGAGCTCTTTCAGCGTATCGGCTACGTCGAGACCCGCTTCGTCGTGCGCGTGCTGCCCGACGAGGATGGCGGCGGCCAACTGCAGAACACTGACCAAATCACGGAGCAAAACACCGGGGTCGCGATGCAAGGCTACGCGCTCACCGAGGCGGCGGCGCTTGCTCCCGGCGGGGCTCTGGCGTTCGATCCGGATTTCGCAATCTGTGCGCGGCGCGCGGTGTGGCGGCGGATGCTGGATGAGATCGCGCGCACTGGCCGCCCGGAGCTCCGTCATACGCTTAACTCGCTCGCGCTCATCGGCGACGAGCTGTGGCTCGAGTCCGCCGACCAGTTGCGTGAAGACAAATTCTACCGCTTCAACCAGAGCTTGCAGGAACTGTTCAATCTGGCCGCGCAGTTGCCCAAAGAGTGACTCCCCGCGCAACATCTGCGGCTGTGTTTCGCTAGAGCGTGCGCTTCACCGTCATGCTCGCGATCACCAGCATGATCGCGGTGAAAACGATCAAAAATCCGAGGTCGTTCGAGATCGCGGCGAAGTTTGCCCCTTTGAACAGGATCGATTTGAGCGCGCTCACCGCGTGGGTTTCGGGATTGTAGTGAGCGAAGGTCCGCAGCCACGGCGGAAAGCTCTCGATCGGGTAGATGGCGCCGCTGGGAAAAAACAGGATCACGTTGAGAAACCCGGCCGACGCGCCGACCACCCGCGGATTGTTCGCGCGCGCCAGTATAACGAAGGTCATCGCGAGAATCCCGGTCGCTCCGAGAATGATCACGCCCACCAGCATCGCCGCCGCCGGCGCGCCTCCGGTAATCGTGCCGCCGGTGATCAGCAAGCCGGCCGCCAACACGATCACCGACGCGACGCTGGTTACCAGCACGCTCGAACCCAGCACTCCCGCGGCGAGGTTCCAGCGCGACAGCGGCGTCACCAGGTAGCACTCCGTGATCCCCATGAAACGGTCCATCACCCAGTTGAACACGCCCGAGGTCAGCGAGCCCATGAACAGCGCCATCACGATCACGCCCGGAATCAGCGAGCGGTCGTAGTCGACGGTGGTAAAGAGGTTACTCGGGCGCATCACGATCTGGTCGAGCTTGGGCTCGCGCGCGGTGACATAGCCGGCGCGGATCGAGGCGGTCGCCTGGCTGAACACGCCCGTGAGCGTCGCCGCGCTGATGGTGTCGACGTTGTCGGTGAACAGTCCCAGCTCGCCGATGCGGCCTTCGGCGATGCTATGGCTGAAGCCGGGCGGGATAATCAGCGCGGCCTTGTACACGCCGTCGCGCACGTCCTGGATCGCGGCGCCCGCGTCGCTGTTGTAGGTGATGGCGATGGTCTTGGGACCGGCGGCCAGCGCCTGCATCTGCTCCATCACGCGAATCGCATACGGGCCGTTGTCCTGGCTGACGATCACGACCGGCAGATGCTTGAGCACGCCCTGAAACGAATTGCCGAAGATGACCAGGTAGATGATCGGCAGCAGAACGCTAGTGAAGATGGTCAGCGGATTGCGTCCGATCTTGAGCAGGTCGCGCCGCATTATCGACCACGTTTTTCTCATCGCCGACCCTCCGTCAACGTCCTGGCGGCATCGGCATCCCGAAGCTCGAGCTGAAGAAACCGCCCTTGCGCGCCGGTTCGTCGCGCAGCCGCCGCCCGGTGAAGCGGATAAAGACGTCCTCGAGCGACATCCGTTCCAGTTTGATCGAAGAAACCTTGGCGCCGGCGTCGTCGATTTCGCTGATGATCTTCGGCATCGCATGTGCGCCGTCATCGACCAAAATGACAATCGGGCCGTCGGGATCGCGCGTAACGTCCTGAACGCCGGGCTGTGTGCGCAGTATCGCGACGATCTTTTCGGTGTCGCCCGCCATCTCGAGTTCGATGCGGTCCGAGCCCTTGACCATCGCCTTGAGCTCGGCCGGCGTTCCGATCGCGATGATCTTGCCGCCATCGACGATCGCGATGCGGTCACACAGTGTTTCCGCCTCGTCCATGTAATGCGTGGTGAGCGATATGGTGAGTCCGGTTTCGCGCCGCAGTTGCTCGAGCAAATCCCACACCGCGCGCCGGCTCTGCGGGTCAAGTCCGATGGTCGGCTCGTCGAGGAACAGCACCTCGGGGGAATGGATCAGGCCACGCGCAATCTCCAGCCGCCGGCGCATCCCGCCCGAGTAGGTCTGCACGAGGTCGTTGGCGCGCTCGGTCAGGCCCACCAGATGGATCAAGTGCTGGGCCCGCTCGCGCCGCACGCGCCGGCCGAGGTTGTAGAAGCCGCCGTAGATGTCGACGTTTTCCCATCCGGTGAGGTCGAGGTCGGAGGTCAGCGCCTGCGGAATCACGCCGATCGCCTCGCGCACGCGCCCGGGGTCGCGTGCGACGTCGAAGCCGGCGACCAATCCCTGCCCCGAGGTCGGCACGATCAGCGTCGTGAGCATCCGGCTGAGCGTGGTCTTGCCCGCACCGTTGGGTCCGAGCAGACCGAACAACTCGCCGCGCCGCACCTCGAAGCTCACGTGGTCGACGGCGGTGAAGGCGCCGAAGCGTTTAGTGAGCTCGAGAGCCTGTATTGCTGCTGATTGCGATTCCACTGTTGAGCGCGAACGCGACCTCGGCGGTCATCCCCGGCTTCACCTGTCCGGTCGCCTGCAAAACCCGCACTTTCACATAGAACGTGCGGATGTCCTGGCGTCCGCGGCGAACGTCGGTCTCAGTCGCGAACTGTCCCTCCTGCCCGATCGCCATCACCTGACCCGGAAACACCAGCGGCGGACGCGTCGGCAGCGTGACCTGCGCCGGGCTGCCGATGCGAATCGCGCCGAGTTCGGTCTCCTCCATGTCGACGCGGGCCCAAATGGTCGACAGATCGTCAACGGTCAGGATCGGCGTTCCCGGAATCACCCATTCGCCGACTTCGAGGTTCTTGCTCACGACGGTGCCGGAGATGGGGGCGCGGATGACGGTGTCGTTCAACTGATCGGTGTAGTACTGCACGTTGGCTTGGGCAGCCGTTACCGCGCCGCGGTTGCTATCGAGCGCCTCGCGTGAGTCGTCGCGATCTTTGGCCGAGATCACGTGCTGGGCATAGAGCTTCTCGTTGCGCGCCATCATGATCTCGGCGTTACGCAGGGCGGCGCTGGCGTTCGCGAGGTCTCCGCGCGCTTTGGCGAGCTGGTTTCTGATATCGATGTCCTCGGTGCGGCAGACGATCTGGCCGCGCTCGACCGTGTCGCCCTCGAGCAGATCAAGCTGCACGATACGGCCGGCGATGCGGCTCGTGATATTCACCTCGGGCGCTTCGATTATGCCCACGGTCTGGATCGTCCCCGTGTCGGGCGCAGGCCAAAGATACCTGCTGCCGAAGTAATAGCCGCCGCCGAGAATCAGCGCGACGACCGCAAGCTTCATCACTCTGCGCAGTATGGCTTTCATGGAATGCTGCCATGTTTGGCGCTGGACGAACCCGATGCGCGGCCGCCTGCGTGATTTTGGTCTGGCCGCCGGCGACCGCGCGCTCCGTTGCGGGTGGGCGAGGTGCTGCGCAGATCGCGCGCGAGCCGGACCATCAGCTTCTCGAGCAAGTCGGCCTTGAGTGCCGCGATGCCGTGGCCGATTTCGACCATGCTGGTACGAAACGGGCTCGCGCCGTGGGTTTTCATGTCCTCCAGCAGCCGTTCGAGGAACGCCCCCCAAGCGCCGGCGAAACGACGCTCGCGCTCGATATGATGCAGCGCCGCCTCGGGGTCGTGATGCGCGAAGTAGATTTTCACCTGCGCTTCGTCGTACACGAAAATCGGCTGCGCCGGCTCGCGCAGCGTGCGCAGGAAATGCTCGCGCCCCTTGGGCGTTATCGCGTAGACCTTGCGCGCGCGCCGGCCATGTTGCTCGGCGCGCATCGTGACCATGCCGTCGTGCGCGAGTTTCTTGAGCGCCGGGTAGAGCGAACCGTCGCTGGCGCGGTAGAAGAAGCCGATCGGATCGCGAAAACGGCGCTTGATGTCGTAACCTGTCATCTCGGACTCCATCAGGAAGCCCAGGATGGGAAACTTGATATCGATACGGGGCGGCTTTTTGGGCCAGGCGACCTCGGGCGGAGCGACCCAGCGGGAGAAGGATTGGTTGAGCGCCGTCGGCTTCCTGGGAGGCGCCGCACGCGCCTTTGCGCGGTTCGATTTCATCGCCATCGCCTACAACGTCACAATACATCGACTCGATATATCGAAGCAAGATGCTCGAGCGGCCGTATATCCGGCAGACCCGGCGTCAATCCCGGGCTCCGCCAGTCCCGGTCAATCCTTCGAGCTGTAGCTGACCCCGAGTCCCGCGCGCGCGTCCTGCTGGATTCCGTACTGCGGAATCGGATAGCGCAGGCCATTGGCGGCCAGCCGCTTCAATCCTTCGATCGTCCGGGGCAGATAGCGTGGCGCGATCGCCATCAGCAATTCGTCGTCCAGCACGCCGCCGTAGCGGCGTTCGGCGAAGCACGGAATCGAAACGCTAGGCTCGCCGGTCTTGAGCGCGCGGCCCCACGAATCCGCGCACGCCGACTCGCCCACGCATCCCCAGTCGAACTTCTTATAGCCCGCCCACTGCAGCCCGTTGATGAAGATGATCATCTGGCCCGGCGTGCCGTAGATGAGGCAGATGTCGGGCGGGTTGAGCCGCCCCGAGGTCAGCGGCGAGACCGCCATCGCCGCATACCGGCCGTGTGGCACGACGTCCATGGCATGCTGATGGGCCGAAGAATCCTTCAGCGTCGAGTACCACACGCCGGCCATCCGCTTGCCCGAGAGCCAGTCCTCGTCGGCCGGTTGCAGTCCGATCACCACCGCACACTGCGCGCCGACCAGGTCCTTCGCCGTGATACCCACGGTCCATCCCAGGCGCGCCGCCTGCGCGACGATTTGATCGGTGGTGTGGATCGAGGTCGGCCGGCGCAGCTTGGGAATCCGCTCCATCTCCTCGACCGTCGCGAACAACTTCATCCCGATCGGAGTCGTGCGCAGCCGCAGCAGTCGGTTGAGATCGTCGACGATCTGATTCCAGTCGTACGATTCGGGCTCGGCGAAGGTTGCCGGCTCCGGGCGTGTCCGTTCCATAAGTTGTTACCTCCGTTATCTCGTGCGGCTATCTCCCGTGGTAGGTGAAAAATGGCGTTACCGCAATGGATTCGAGGCGGCCGCTTTTGTCGACATTGATCCTGATTGCAATATCCTCACGGGTGAAGCTGAAACGCGGCCCGACGTTGAGGATTCCCGCGAGATAAGACCGCTCGTCGGGCAAAAAGCTGTGCCGCCATCCGTGTGCCGCGAGGTAGGCGTCGACCTGGCTCGACGGCGTGCCGATGGGAAGCTCGCGCCGTAGCTGCGCCGCGAGCTGATGCGGCTCGGGGCCCCGCGCGCATCCGCCGACTCCGACCGCCAGTGCCAGCAGTGCTGCCCGCGCGCGTTTCAATCAAGCCTCGTAAGCGAGTACGGCGCGCCCGCGCCATCTCGTGGCGCTATGCGGCGGCGCGATGGCCGAGCGCCTGGCGCAGGAACTGGCCGGTGTGGGAATTCGCCGCCGCCGCTATTTCCTCGGGCGTGCCCTTGGCCACTATCTGGCCGCCGCGGTCGCCGCCCTCGGGTCCGAGGTCGATGACGTAGTCGGCGGTCTTGATCACGTCGAGGTTGTGCTCGATCACGATGATGGTGTTGCCCGCGTCGGCCAGCCGTCCGAGCACTTCGAGCAGCCGCTTGATGTCGTCGAAGTGGAGCCCGGTGGTCGGCTCGTCGAGGATATACAGCGTGCGGCCGGTGGCGCGGCGCGCGAGTTCCTTGGCCAGCTTGATGCGCTGCGCCTCGCCGCCCGAGAGCGTGGTCGCCGACTGGCCGAGATGAATGTAGTCCAGCCCGACGTCGCGCAGGGTCTCGAGCTTCTGGCGAATCGGCGGCACCGAGCCCATGAAGTCGACCGCGTCGAGCACGGTCATGTCGAGCACCTCGGCGATGCTTTTGCCCTTGTACTGGATCTCCAGCGTGTCGCGGTTGTAGCGCTTGCCGCCGCAGACTTCGCAGGTCACGTAAACGTCGGGCAGAAAGTGCATCTCGATACGGATGATGCCGTCGCCCTGGCAAGCCTCGCAGCGGCCCCCCTTGACGTTGAATGAGAACCGCCCCGGCCCGTAGCCGCGCATCCGCGCCTCGGGAAGCTGCGCGAAGAGCTCGCGGATATGGGTGAAGAGCCCGGTGTAAGTCGCCGGGTTGGAACGCGGCGTGCGCCCGATCGGACTCTGGTCGACGTGGATCACCTTGTCCAGATGCTCGACGCCGTCGATGCTCTTGTGCGCGCCGGCGCGCTCGCGCGAGCGGTTGAGCTTCTGCGCCAGCGCCCGGTGAAGCGTGTCGAGCACCAGCGACGACTTGCCCGATCCCGACACGCCGGTGATGCAGACGAATACGCCGAGCGGAAAGCTCACGGTGAGATCGCGCAGGTTGTTCTCGCGCGCGCCTTTGACCGTGAGCCAGCGGCCGGAGAGCTGGCGGCGGCGGCGCGGCGTCGCAATATCGAGTTCGCCCACCAGATAGCGCCCGGTCAGCGACGCCGGATTGCGCATCACCTGCGCGGGCGTGCCCTGCGCGACGAGATAGCCGCCGTGCACTCCCGCACCGGGGCCCATGTCGATGAGATGGTCGGCCTCCAGCATCGTGTCGCGGTCGTGCTCGACCACCAGCACGGTGTTGCCGAGATCGCGCAAGCGCTTGAGCGTCGCGAGCAGGCGCTGATTGTCGCGCTGATGCAGGCCGATCGACGGCTCGTCGAGAATGTACAGCACGCCGACCAGGCTCGAGCCGATTTGCGTGGCGAGCCGGATGCGCTGGCCCTCGCCGCCTGAAAGGCTGGCCGAGACCCGATCCAGGGTCAGGTAGTCCAGCCCGACGTCGGCCAGGAATCCGAGCCGCTCGCGAATCTCCTTGAGGATGAGCCGCCCGATCTCCTCCTCTTGACGGCTCAGCTTGGGCGCGGCGAAAAACGCCACCGCCTGCTTGACCGACATCGCGGCGACCTCGGAAATCGACTTGCCGTTGAAGCGGACGTAGAGGCTCTCCTTCTTGAGCCGCGCACCGTTGCACTCCGGGCACGGCCGCATGTTCATGTATGACTCGAGCATTTCGCGGATGCTCTCGGAGTCGGTCTCCTTGTAACGGCGATCCAGCCAGGTCAGCACGCCTTCGAATGCCCGCTCGTAGCCGCGGCGATGCTCGCCGCGCTGGTAGGTGAACGCGATCTCCTCGTCGCCCGAGCCGTTGAGGATCGCGCGGCGCACCTTGGCCGGGATGTTCTTCCAGGGCGTGTCGAGGCTGAAATTGTAGTGTGCCGCGAGCGCCTCGAGCACCGGCTGCATGTAGTTCATGGTGGCCCACGGCGAGATCGCGCCGTCGGCGATGCTCAGGTCCTCGTTCTGCACCACCAACTCGGGATCGAAGTACATGATCGAGCCGATGCCCGAGCAGGCCGTGCACGCGCCGTGCGGACTGTTGAAGGAAAACATCCGCGGCGTGATCTCGGGATACGAGATGCCGCACTCCACGCAGGCGAAGCGCTGGCTGAAGTAGACTTCGCCCGCGTCCTTGCCGTCCAGCCGCTCGATCTTGAGCAGGTCGTGGCCGTACTTGAAGGCGACCTCCAGCGAGTCGCTCAGGCGCTTCTCGATCCCGTGGCGGATCGCGAGACGGTCGACGATCACCTCGATGGTGTGGCGTTGGTTCTTGTTGAGCGCGATCTCCTCGCCCAGCTCGCGCACCGCGCCGTCGACCTTGACCCGCACGAAGCCGGCGCGCCGCAGATCGCTCAACTCCTTGCGATACTCGCCCTTGCGGTCACGCACGATCGGCGCGAGCACGTGGATGCGCGTGCCCTCGGGCCACGCCATGATGCGGTCGACGATCTGCTGCACGCTTTGCTGGGTGATCTCGCGTCCGCAGTTGTGGCAAAACGCGTGGCCGACGCGCGCGAAGAGCAGGCGCAGGTAGTCGTAAATCTCGGTGATGGTGGCGACGGTCGAGCGCGGATTGCGCGAGGTCGTCTTCTGCTCGATCGAAATCGCCGGCGACAGCCCCTCGATCGAATCGACATCCGGCTTCTCCATCTGCTCCAGGAACTGGCGCGCATAGGCCGAGAGCGACTCGACGTAGCGCCGCTGGCCCTCGGCGTAAATCGTGTCGAAGGCGAGCGAGGACTTGCCCGACCCCGAGAGCCCGGTGATGACGACCAGGCGATCGCGCGGAATCTCAAGGTCGATGTTCTTGAGATTGTGCTCGCGCGCGCCCTTGATGACTATTCGATCCGCCATCGCTGCTGAATTTTTCGCCCCGGCTTTTCCGGCCTAGCCTTTGCGCGGCCGCTTCGCCGCGGGCGCGCCGGCGCGCCCGCCGCGCGCGCCGCTTTTTACGACCCGCCAGGCGTATTCCATCGCCGCCAGCATGCTCGCGCCATTCGCCGCGCTCCCTCCCGCTATATCATACGCCGTGCCGTGATCGGGTGAGGTGCGCACGAACGGCAATCCCAGGGTCACGTTCACCGCGCGCTCGAACTCCAGGGTCTTGAGCGCGATCAGCCCCTGGTCATGATACATCGCGACCGCCGCGTCGAAGCCGAACTTCCCCGCCGGCCGGATGAACGCGGTATCGGGCGCGAGCGGTCCGTGGGCGTCGATCCCGGCGCGCCGGGCGCGGCGGATGGCCGGGACGATCACGCGCGTCTCTTCGTCGCCGAAGAGACCGTGCTCGCCCGCGTGCGGATTGAATCCGAGCACCCCGACGCACGGCCGGTTAACTCCCAGGCGGGCGCTCAGATGCTGCGCGAGCAGCCGGATCGTGTCGAAAACGCCCTGGCTGCTGAGCGCGCGCGAGACCCGCGCGAGCCCCATATGCACCGTCACCAGCGCGAGCCGCAACTGGTCACCCGCGAACATCATCCGCCAAAGCCGCGTGCGGCTCAGTTCAGCGAGCAACTCGGAGTGTCCGGGAAAGCGATGGTCCGCGCGGTTGAGCCATTCCTTGTTGATCGGCGCGGTCACCAGGGCGTCAGCCTCGCCCGCCAGCGCCATCCGCGCCCCTTCCACTATATAGCGATAGGCCGCGTCAGCGCCCTCGACGCTCGGCGCTCCGGGTTTGAGCGCGCAAGCGCCGAGCCGTCCGATTTCCAGTACCGCCAGCCCGTCCGCCGGGCGAACCGGCGCGTCGCCCGGCCGCCATGGCCGCGGCGCGGGCACGCCACGCAAACGGCGCGCAGTCTCGCGCATCGCGCCCATGTCGCCGATCACGACCAGTGCGGGCGCGGCGCGGCGCGAAGCGATCGCGGCCGCCGCCTTCAGGATGACCTCGGGGCCCACGCCGGCCGGGTCGCCCATGCTTACCGCCAGGAGCGCTGGCACGCTGCGACTCGATGGCATCCGCCGACTCCGCGCGCAAACTCGCTGCGTTCAGGACGACAGGCTTCCGGAGGGATTTTATTGATGAGGCGCGTCACTCTAGTTGAACATTTCGATGAAATGCTGCTTGACGAGGTCCTTGTCGACCCACGTGCCGAACTGTTGCTGAGCTTTCTCGCCCACCAGCTTGTCCTGGATCTGACCGGAGACCTCGGCCAGCGGTTTGACGCCGACCTGCTCGTGCGCTTCGAGCTTGACGATGTGAAAGCCGTGGTCGGTGCGTATCGGCTCGGAAATAGCACCCACCTTCATCCGGTCGACCGCATTCTGAATGGGGTCGATCATCTCGCCGCGCGAGAAGTCGCCCAGCTCGCCGCCCTGGCTCTTGGAATCGTCGTCGGAGTACTGGCGCGCCAGCTTGCCGAAGTCGGCGCCGGCGAGCAGTTGCTTGCGGATGCCCTCGGCCTTGACGCGCGCCGCTTCGATCTGGGCCGGCGTGGCGTTGGGCGGTGTCGCGATCAGGATCTGCGCGAGCTTGAAGGTTTCCTTGCCGACGCTGAATTCCTGGGGATGCGCGTCGTAGTAAGCCTTGACCTCGTCGGGCGAGATGCTGACCTTCTGCCGCACTTCTTTCTGGATCATCAGCATCTTTTGCATTTCCATCCGCGAGTGCTTGCGGAACTCCTCGTACGTATGGCCCTGGGCCTGGAGTTGCGCGCGCAACTGCTCGTCGGTGATCCCGGCGCTCCGCTCGAAGTTGGCGATGTACTCGTCGACCTGCCGCTCGTCGACCTGATCTCTGTACTTCTTGACCTCGCTTTCCAGCAGGCGCTCCGAGATGACTCCTTTGAGCACCGCCTTGGTCTGCGGCGAATTCATATCGTCCGCGTCGGTCAGCGTCGTATGGTTGACCGCGGCAAAGGCTTTGAGGTCGTGAACCGTGATCGGATCGCCATCGACGCTGGCCACCACCCGATCGAGGTCATCCTGCGCATGCGCGGTGCGCGGCGCCGCCGATGACACGGCTGCGAAGCACGCGACGATCAGCGCCACGGCGCCCAGGCGCATGCGAGAATCAAGCTGGCTCATGGTCTAACTGGCGAGCGGCCCGGCGGGGCGGCCCGGCTCGGCCTCCAACGTTTCACAGGCCGCCAACGCCTGCAAGACGCCGTCGAGTTGCTCGAACAACAGCTCGTAGTTGTTGCCGGAATCGCTCGCTCCAGTCTCGATTCGAACCACCACCTGGAACGACGGAGTGAGCCGCATGCGGCGCCGGTTGGCCTCGGTCAGCGCGGCCAGCCGGGCCGTGTCCAGCGGAGCGTCGGGATGGAATTTCACTTCGAGCTGGTCGCCCTTGAGGATCGCGCTCAGCATCATCATCCCGCGCATGCGCCGGCGCAAATCCATCGCGGCCAGCAGGTTGTCGACCAGCGTCGGCGGCGGTCCGAAGCGGTCGCGCATCTCCTCGCGCAGCGCGTCGAGGTCGGCCCTGGAAGCCGCCCGCGCCATCCGCCGGTACAGCACCAGCCGCTCGCCCTCGTCGGGTACGAAGCTGTCGGGGACATAGGCCGGGATGCCGAGCCTGAGCTCGGGCTCGAAGTCGGGGCGCATAGGCTCGCCGCGCAGTTCGTGGATCGCCTGTTCCATCATTTCCGTATACAACTCGAAGCCGACCGCCGTGATTTGGCCCGACTGTTCGCGGCCGAGCAGGTTGCCGGCGCCGCGATGCTCGAGGTCGCGGATCGCGAGCTTGAAGCCGCCGCCGCTGTCGGTCTCGACCAGTTCGCGCAGGGCCTCGATACGCTTCTTGGCGTCGCGCGTGATGATGTGCTCGCCCGGGATCAGCAGGTAGGCGTAAGCCTTCTGGCGCGAGCGTCCGACTCGGCCGCGCAGCTGGTAGAGCTGGGCCAGGCCGAAATGGTCGGCGCGGTTGATGATCATGGTGTTGGCGTTGGGAATGTCGAGTCCCGACTCGATGATCGCCGAGCAGACCAGCAGGTTGACGCGGTTCTCGATGAACTCGCGCATCACGTTCTCGAGCTGGCGCTCCTTCATCTGGCCGTGCGCGACCGCGACTTTCGCCTCGGGCACGATCGCGCGCAGATGGCGCGCGACGTAGTCGATGTTCTCCACGCGGTTGTGTACGAAGAACACCTGCCCGGAGCGGTTGAGCTCGCGCATGATGACTTCGCGCAGCAGCCCGTCGTCGAAATGCGCAACGAAGGTGCGGATGGCCTGGCGATCCGGCGGCGGGGTCTGGATCACGCTCAGGTCGCGGATCCCCAGCATCGCCATGTGCAGCGTGCGCGGAATCGGGGTCGCGGTCAGGGTCAGCACCTCGACCAGCTTGCGCAGCCGCTTTACCCGCTCCTTGTCGGCCACTCCGAAGCGATGCTCCTCGTCGATGATTAGCAGGCCGAGCCGTGGAAACTCGACGTCGTCCTGGAGCAGGCGATGAGTCCCGACCACGATATCGACCTTGCCGCGGGCGACGTCCTCGATCACCGCCTTGTTCTCGCGCGCGCTGCGAAAGCGCGAGACCATCTCGATGCGCACCGGATAGCCGTCGAAGCGCTTGCGCATCGTGTTCCAGTGCTGCTCCGCGAGCACCGTGGTCGGCACTAGCAGCGCCACCTGCCGCCCGTCCATCACCGCGATGAACGCCGCGCGCAGCGCCACTTCGGTCTTGCCGAAGCCGGCGTCGCCGCAGATCAGCCGGTCCATCGGCTTGGGCCGGCACATGTCGCGGACCACCTCGTCGATCGCGGCGAGCTGATCGGGCGTCTCCTCGAACTCGAAGCCCTCGGCAAATTCGGCGTAGTCGGCCCCCGGATGGGCGAAGGCGTGGCCCTCCATCACTTCGCGCGCGGCGTAGATGTCGAGCAGCTCGGAAGCCATCGCGAGCACCGCCTCCTTGGTGCGGCGCTTGACCCGGTCCCATGAACCGCTGCCGAGCTTGTCGAGCTTCGGCGCCTCGCCGTCGCCGCCGACGTAGCGCTGGACCAGGTTGATGCGCTCCACCGGCACGTACATCGCGTCGCCGGCCGCGTATTCCAGCGCCAGGAAGTCGCCCTCCGTGCCGGCGACCTTCATGTGGCGCAGTCCCCGGTAGCGTCCGATGCCGTGATCGATATGCACCACCACGTCGTCGGGCTTCAACTCCTCGAGGTTGAGCAACGCGCCCTTGGAGACTGGCCGCGAGCGCCGCCGCGCGCGCGGCTCGCCGAAAATGTCCTCTTCGCTGTAAATGTAAAGCCCGTCGGCCTGCAGCACCGTGCCGGAGGAGACTTCACCCTCCATGATCACGGGGCGGAAGTCGGGCAACTCCAGCAGCGCGCCGAAGCTCCCGCATCCGGTGTTGACCTCGAGGTCGTACGCCTCCAGATGGCGGCGCAGGCGCGCGGCCTGGCTGGCCCCCTCGACCACCATCAGCGCGCGGCCCTGTCCGCGCTGCACCTCGCGCAATTCCGCCGCAAGCGGCTCGAAGCTGGGCGGCGTGCGCGGCCCGGTGAGCGAACTCGCCCCGAGCTTGAGGCTGGGCTGGCATTTGACCTCGATCGGCGGCGCCCAGCCCTCGCGCGGCGCGGCCACGGTGACCAGCGAACCGACCTCGACCGCGGTCATCGCGCCCAGCGCGTCTTCGAACTCATCGGCGCCGAGGTAGAGCGACTCCGGCGGTGGATAGAAAGAAGGCTTGCTCTGCGCGGCTTCGGCTTCGGCGGCCGTTTGCCCGGTCACCCTGAGAGCCTCGGCCAGCACGCGTCCCGGCTCGACTATCCAGACCACCGTGCCGGAGGGCAGGTAGCTGAAGACGGTGTCGAGCGGGCGGCCGAACAGCAGCGGGGTCAGCAGCTCGGCGCCGGGGAACAACAGTCCGTTGGTCAGCGAGTCGCTCAGTTCCGCCAGCTCTTTGCGCACCAGACCGATCTCGCTCGCGCGCAGCGCCACGCGCTCGCGCACCTTGTCGTCCTTGAGCGCGATCGGCGGCACCAGACGCGTGCGAATCACGATCGCCTCGCGCGTCTCGCCCAGCGAGCGCTGGGAGGCGGGATCGAACTGGCGCACCGAGGTCACGATATCCTCTTCCAGCTCGATGCGCACGGGGTTGTGATAGAGCGGCGAGAAGATGTCGATAATTCCGCCGCGCACGCTGAAGTCGCCGGGCTCCTCGGTTTGCGGCACCCGCTGATAGCCGCTCGCGCTCAGCGCGTCGATCAGCGCTTCGAGGTCGAGCGTGTCGGCGGCGGCGATTCGCAGCACCGAGGAATCGAATACCGGCCGCGGAATGGTGCGCATCAGCAGCGCCTCGGCCGACGCTATCAGCATCGGCGCTTCGCCTCGCGACACCGCGTAAAGCGCCGCAAGCTGCGCCGCCTGCGCATGCGGCGGTGGCGAGAGATGGGCGAACGGCTTCAGCTCCCAGGCGGGCAGCAGATGGACCCGGCGCGCGAGCGGGTCGCGCTCGGGCGGCTCGTCGAGAAAAAATCCGACCTCGCTCGCCAGCGCCTCGGCCTCGCGCGCCAACGCCGTCACCACCAGGATCGGGCGGCCCAGGCCGAGCGCGGCTTCGCGGAGCATCAGCGCTCCGGCCGCGCCCTTAAGCCCCATCAGCGGAAAACGGCGCGCGCCGCCGCCGTCCAGCCGCGCCCTGAGCTCGCCCGCCGCTTCTTTCAGACTCCGTTCCAAATCGATCTTCGACCGCTACGATCGGTCCTCGACGCTCCCGCGATGAATCGCTGAAATAGAACTCGGATTGAAGGTCAAATTAAAGGTAATAATCCAATCGATAATAGCAAAGGCGGCCACCCGGGTCGCGCGGGCGCTTTGTCGCGCGCGTTTTACGGGGTCGCTCAGCCTGAAGAGTTCCAAAGAGCGTCGTGCGCCGATCACGGCCAGAAGGCTACTGAAATAAAACGGGTTGCTGTCCGTCTTGCGACCCACGTGCACGCATAATGGCGTCTCGGATCGTGGCCACAATACGAGGCCCCCGGCGCTGAAACCCGAGTTCCTTGATCATTTCTTCGAGCGTCTCTTCGTCCGTTCGCAATCTTCCGTCCGACCAAATCCATTGCACCAGCCTGGTAAGTTCTCGTTCCGTGTAATTTCCGATGTTCTTTCCCGGCAAGACGTGCGGACGGCTGTTTCGTTGCGAAAACTCTGGTCGCGCTGCCAACCCCGTCGATTTAGGAACTCCATCGTCCGAACCCGATGGTGGAAGAGCGCCACCTCCGTCGACCGTATCAGCATACGCAACTGCCGCTTTGATCGCGTTCAGCGAACGCTCAATCTCCTGCTGACGCCGTAAAAACCAATCAGTGGACCAGATTCGATGGAATCGCCAGCCGAGTGCCTCCAGATGCTGTTGCCGGAGGCGGTCTCGATCTCGGGTGGTTGGAACGGAATGATAGCTGGCGCCGTCACATTCGATTGCCAGTACTAGTCTGCCTCGCCTTTCCGGGTGCTCAGCGACCAAGTCTATGCGATAGCCCGAAGCGCCAAACTGAGGAAGTAAGTGGGCGCCACGCGCTGCGAGCGCATCGCAAACGTCGGCTTCGAAAGGATCCAGAGGCACATTCGTGAGCCCTCGGTCACCTAAGAGTTTTCCGCCACTCGCGGCATATTCCAGATAAAGACGTAGCAGTTCAACGCCGCGCGCCTTCGATCGGCTCGGCTCCATATCGCGATGATCGAACGAAGAGACGACGGTCATGCGTCGCTTCGCTCGCGTAATGGCGACGTTCAACCGTCTCTCCCCGCCCTCCGTCAAGAGCGGTCCAAAACGATATGGCAGGCTTCCCGAGCGGTCCTTTCCATACCCAATGCTCAGTATTATCGAATCGCGCTCGTCACCTTGAACGCGCTCCAGATTCTTGACGAAGAAGCGATCGTCCTTGTTCTCATCGAAAAATTCCTCCAGTTCTGGATGATCGCGCAGGGCCTCGTCCAGCGATGCCTGTATGCGATTCGCGTGAGTAATCCCCATCGCAATCACACCAAGCGATTCGTCCGGCCGCGTCGAAGCGTGCTGAAGTATCAGCTCCACGACCTTGCGAACCTCATCGGATGAGCTCTCTTCCTGTCCGTCGCGACCCGTGACAAACGGAACCAGTACGTGGGAGATGGCTGACCCTTCGGCGCCAACACCTGGGAAGGTGACCAGTCGGCCTCCGTATATGTGTCTGTTGGAGAAGGCGATTAACGATTCGTCCCGGCTTCGGTAGTGCCACGCGAGTGTCCAGGGACTGAACAGACCCAGCATCAGATTAAGTAGACTCTGGAATCCGGCTGTGGCGCCCCCGTCGTCAACGGCGCCGTTGGCGAAAAACGTAGTGGGAGGAAGCTGATTTGGATCGCCGGCGACGATCGCATGCCTTGCCCGCGCCAGGGCGGGTTGCGCATCTGCGGGGAGTATCTGGCTGGCTTCGTCGAACAATACCACGTCGAACATTCCGTTTTTTCTCGGCAGCAGTTCACTGACCGAGAGCGGGCTCGCGAGCCAGCATGGTTTTAGCGCAAGTAGTACATCAGATGCTTCGGACGCGAGATTCCTGAACGATAGGCCGCTTCGCGGCCGGTTTGATTCGCGCCGAACCAAATCTTCCTGATCCGGGTGCTCGTTCATTGCGGCAACCGCGCGTTCGGCATGCGTGCGCCGCACTCTTTCGACAGATAGTTGCATCCGATCTTCGTCAAGACGTTTGAATTCTTCGACGACATCGTCATGGACGCGGCCGTTGAAGGCGCCAAGCTGCGGGACCTGGGCCCGGATGGCATCCAGACAAGACGCACACCAAGCGCCATAAAGAAGGCCGCGCCATTTTTCAGGTGGGATAGTAAGCGAACGCAGTTCGCGGAGGATATCCGCGACGCCCAGTTCGGACAGCCGGCGTCCGATCTCGTGATAGCGTGGCAATCCAAACGGAGTTACGCGGTCCGCTGCAAGGAGTGTAACCAACGAGTCTAAGTCGCTGTGGTTCAAGCTCATCAAATCGGATCTTCGCAGGCTCGACGCGAGCAGTCGCAGATCCTGCACCACTTGATCGAGGGCTATGAAGCATTCGTCGAGCGATTCCGAAACGATAGGCAAAACGTCTCGAGGAGCGAAGTTCGTCCAATCACGCTGCTGTTTGGAAGCAAACCGGACGCGCTCGAGCAGGATTTTCGGCGATGTTTTCGATTCGCGAGACAGTGAGCGGAGTAGGCGAACCGCGCTCCGATACTTACCGCTAAAGCACCACGACAGGAGTCCGCCGAAAAATCCCGACGCGGAGCGCATGGACTGTTCGAGTTGATCCAGATCGGCCGTAAATATCGAAGAGTCGAATTCTCCGAGAACCTCATTGATCCGACGCTGAACTTCAAGCAGATTGCGTAATCCGTCCAAATTCAGCGGTGATATTGCGTGGACTTCAGCGACGAAATCCGAACTTGCCATCTTGAGCTTCGGCAAGCGGTCCTGCGCCAGCTGGTCCGTCGCTTCAACGGCCCCAGTCACAGCAGCCCCGTCCGTTAGATTCGCGTCGCGCCAGGGCGATGGATCGCTACCTAAAAACAGTCCCGCGAAGCCGCTGAGTTCCTGGATTAGCTCCCCTGCCTCAGCGATCGAATGGGGCGTGAGCCGTTCCAAAGCCTGACCGCGCCAGCGAGTGGAGCCCGCCTGTTCAGGTTTCGTCGAAAGGAGCATTCCCTGCAGATCAAAGACGGACTTGGCTGACGGCGGTTGCTTCGCATGCAGCTGCGTCACGTGTTCGCGCAGCTTATTGCGCCTTTCAATAAAGCGCCGATGCAGGTCGTCCGCTTGCACGGGAGGGATAGTTCGGATCTCGTCGAGCGTTTCTCCTATGTGCTGTATGATATCTTTCCGTTTGAGGTTCGTGCCGTGAAGATCCAGGACGAGATTTCCGAGACCCACCTTGGTTAAGCGATCACGCACTTGGTTGAGTGCCGCCTTCTTTTCGGCTACGAACAAGACTCGTTTCCCGCGAGCGGCAAGTTCAGCGATCAGGTTCGCGATCGTTTGTGTCTTGCCAGTACCTGGAGGTCCAACGATCACTCCACTTTGCGGTGACAAAGCTGACGCAATTGTTGCCTGCTGGCTTGAATCGGCGTCGAGCACCAAAAATTCATTTTCGGGTCGCACGCCATCCAGTTCGAAAGGATCGATTCCGGCTCGCTTGGAAGAGAGTGTCAGTCTAGCGGGGCCGTCGCCGGCTATCGCGGCCACGAGATCACTTTCGTAAAGCCAGGCCGGCTCGGACTTTAGGTCTTCGACCATTGCCATCTTGTAAAACGCGAAGTTCCCCAGCGCGGCGTCGTAGGTCACGCGGAATCCACCAATCCTGGCCGCCGCCTGTCGGAGCCGCTGAATTGCATCCCTGGGTGAGAACTGCGCTTGATGATCACTCCCCTGGTCGGACGGTAGAAGATCCTTTCCCGATAATCGCAAACCGAAGTCGGACTCCAACTTCTGAAGTAGTACCAGGTTTATCTGCGGCTCTCCGGCAAGCGCCATCACCGGTTGGCTGCTCTCGCGCCCTTGTCTCTTGAGAACTGCGGGGGCGAGAACAACCGGTGCGTCGGTCGGGCTGCCTCCATCGATCGCCGGCCAAGTGGCAAAGCCGATCGCAAGGAAAAGCGTATCGAGAGCGCGCTCATCCAGGTTAGATAGAGCCCGTCTCTCTATTTCACGGGCTTTTGCGGATATCAGTTTAGCTTCCGCGCGAGGAAGCAACGCAGGAAGCGGTACTGCCTCGCCAGCAAGAAGGGATTCCCACTTCTGCGAGTCGCGCTCACGGACGTCCAAGGCCAACGTACCAATTTTCAGCTCGCGAAAATAAAGAAGATTGTTGCGCCGGCTGAGATCGGTAAGTTCCTCAATCCATTTCGAGCGTGCGGCATCGACAGCAGTGCGTCGTTCCGGGCTTGGGTTGGATGTCACTTTCCCACCGAGCAGATGGCCTTCAATCTTCGGCGGCCTTCGCGAATGGCTCTTTAGCTAACCGAGAAAGGCGGATTACTATAGCATGCGGGCTGTAACACGAGGAAATGGCTCAACGCTGGCCAAAGAGCATTCCAGCGATGTGCCGCCGCCGCCTGCGCTCTGTGGTTCGCGGCTTTTTTAGCGGGCCGCGTTGGCGCTCTTCGGATCGCCCAGCGTCACCGGCAGCTTGACCGCTTTGTACGATCCGCCGCGCTGCTGGCGCAGCACGGTCAGATAGATGATGTCGCCGGGATGGAGCCGCGAGAGGTGGTCGGGCAGGTCGGAATCGCTGGTCACGCGATGGTCGTCGATCGCAACGATCAGGTCGCCGTCCTCGCCAAGCTGGCCCGACTTGGCGAGCAACGGCCGCAGCGCCGCATCCAGCGGGCCCAGCAATTCGCCCGCAGTCGCGCCGCTGGCCCCAATCGTGGTCATCGGAGTGCGCGACTTAAGCCCGGCGCGCGCGGCAGGGCTATCCGCGTCAACGTCCATCACCTCGAGTCCGCTGACCTGCTGCCCATCGCGCGTCGCGACCGTGTACAGCACCGAGATGCCAAGATAGGGGCGCGGCCCGTTATTCTCCGGGGCGGGTAAATCGGCGGGCAGCGGAGCGTTGTCGGACCCAATATCGGGCGCCGGTTCCTCCGGCGCACTTTGCTCCGGCGCACTTTCCTCGGGCGCACGGGGCGTTTCGGCGCTCGGCTGTGCTGGCGCCGGACCGGTTGGCGGAATCACGAGCGTTTGGTCGCCGCCCGCCGGAATGCTCTTCGTCCCGCTCTGTACCTGGGCCTTCGCCGGCGACGCCCATAACAGCGCCGCCGCGAGCGTCGAACAGAGAGCGAGTCGCATGAATTTCATGGTCAAGATCGTATCGGCGCGATGCCTTCATGATCATAGGTCGTGCTGAATTGAGCCTCAAGCCGAATCGTGGCGCTTGATGGCCGCGAACTGAGCGTGCCAAAGTGGCGACGAAATGGCCATGAAAATCGCTTCCACAGTGGAACTGAAGCCCGCGCAGCGCGCGCTCGTGGAAAGGGCCGCGCCCAGCGCTGAAATCGTCGATCGCCAGTGCCGCACCGTCGAGGAGATGGCCGAGCTGGTGCGCTCCGCCAACGGATGCGACGTGCTGTTCACCTTCCGGGTGCCGCCCGAGACCATGCTTCTGGCGCCGCAGCTTAAATGGATTCAGCTCCTGAGCGCCGGCGCCGATCACGCGCTCAAAGGCCAGGTCGATGGCCACATCGCGATGACCACGTCGAGCGGAATTCATGCGGCCACGATGGCCGAGTACACGATCGCTTCAATGCTGGCGTTTGCGCACAAGCTGCACTCGCTCATCCGTGCGCAGATGAATGGCGAATGGCGGCGCTCGGGAGATTTCATGTCGATGGTCGACGCGATGCGCGGCCATACATTGGGCGTGATCGGCTACGGTTCGATCGGGCGCGAGACGGCGCGGCTGGGGCGGGCGCTCGGGATGCGGGTGATCGCGCTCAAACGCAATCCGGCCGCGCGCAGCGATCCGGGATGGATGCCGGCGGGGCTCGGCGATCCCGATGGCGCTATCCCCGAGCGTATCTACGGCCCCGGCGAGCGCGTCGAGATGCTCGCGGAGTGCGATTACGTGACGCTCACGCTGCCGCTGACGGAGGCTACGCGCGGCTTTATCGGCGAGCGCGAGCTTGGCGCAATGAAACCGCACGCCTACCTGGTCAACGTCGGACGCGGCGAGGTCGTCGACCAGGGTGCGCTAATCGAGGCCTTGCGCGCGGGCCGTATCGGCGGCGCGGGTCTCGACGTTTTCGAGCGCGAGCCACTGGAGGCGGACAGTCCGCTGTGGGCCATGGAGAACACCATCCTGACGCCTCATATGTCGGGTGCGTTCAGAGGGTACGTGGAAACCTGTTGCGAGCTCTTCGCCGACAATCTGCGCCGCTTCGCCGCCGGACAGCCACTGCTCAACCAGATCGACCCGGCGCTCGGCTACTGAAGCGGCGCCCGCTGTCACACTCGCGCCGGCAGCGGCTTGTTCGCATGGGCGGCGCCTCCTATGCTGCCTGACTGGCGGTGCTGCGATGAGCGATTGGGATCCCGAACTCTACAACAAGTTTAGTAGTTATCGCGCCGAGCCTTTCGAGGCGATTATGGCGCGGCTCGAGCCGCAGGGCGGCGCCGGGGAACGGATCGCCGATCCGATCGATAACTTGCGGATCGTTGACTTGGGCTGCGGCACCGGCGAGCACACGGTAGAACTCGCACGCCATTTTGCCGCCGGCGCGACGGTCGGGATGGATTCGTCGCCCGCGATGATCGATCGCGCGCTTAAACTGCGCGAGGGCCTGGAGCCGGCGCTTCGCGAGCGGCTGAGCTTTGTCCTTGGCGATATTCGCGAATTCAACGCCCTGCGCGAGTACTCGATGATCTTCTCTAACGCCGCGCTCCAGTGGCTTACTGAACATCGCGAAGTCTTCACGCGCTGCTTCCAGGCGCTGGTTCCCGGCGGGCGGCTGGTAGTGCAGGTGCCTGCCAACGACCACGAGACTGCACAAGTCACGCTCGGCGCGATGGCGCACGAGGAACCGTGGCGCGCGCGGCTCGACGGCGTCAAATCGCCCTCCAGCACGGTCGCCGCGCCCGAGGTTTACCGTCGGATGCTCGGCGAGATCGGTTTCACCGGGATCGATTGCTACTACCATACTTTTCATCATCCGATGGACTCGCCCGTCGAGATCGTCGAATGGTGCCGCGCAACCGTGTTGCGCCGTTACCTGGATCTGCTCGACGCCGATGAGCGCGCACCCTTCGTCGAGGCTCTGACCGCGCGCCTGGAGCGCGCATACGGCACGCGCGGGCCTTTGATCTTCAACTTCCGGCGTCTCTTCATATGGGCACGCCGACCCGGCAATTGACGTGGAGCACGTCCGCATAACTCCGGCCGTCGTTCCGGCATTGATCGCGCATGGCGGTGCGGGCGGCCGCGGTCCGGCGGCGGAGCGTCCGGAACGGCGGCGCGGGATGCTGGCGGCGGTGGCGGCCGGCGCGGAGGTGCTGCGTGGCGGCGGCAGCGCGCTCGACGCGGTCATCGCCACCGTGCGCTCCCTGGAGGACCATCCGCTGTTCAATGCCGGCGTGGGCTCGTTGCTGACGATCGAGGGGACCGTGGAAATGGACGCGTCGGTGATGGTAGCCCTGCCGCTTCCGACGCGGCAGCGCCGTGGCGCGGCCGCGTCGGAAGCGGCAGGCGCGGGCGCCGCGGCTCTCGGAGCGCGCCGGCGCGCCGAACTGCGCGCAGGCGCGGTCGCCGGAATCACCCGGGTGCGCAATCCGATTCTCCTGGCGCGCGCGGTGATGGAGCTTACGCCACACATCCTGATGGCTGGCGCGGGCGCGGAGCGCCTCGCGCGCCGCGCCGGAATCGCGTTGTGCCGCCCCGAATATCTGGTAACGGCGCGGTCGCGCGAGCGATGGCGCGCCATGCTGGAGCGCCGCGCCGAAGCGGCCGGGACCGCCGCCGCGGGCGGCGGTCCCGGCCGCTTCGGCACCGTCGGCGCGGTCGCGCTCGATGCGGCGGGCGGGCTCGCCGCGGCGACTTCGACCGGAGGAGTCAGCGGCAAACTCCCCGGACGGGTCGGCGACTCGGCCATAATCGGCGCCGGGACTTTCGCCGACGCGCCCGGCGCGGCGGCCGCGACGGGGCAGGGCGAGGCCATCATGAAAGCCACGCTCTGCCGCGACGCGGTGGCGGCGCTGCGCCGCGGCGAGCCGCGCGCGGTCGCCGAGCGCGCGATCGCCGAGCTGGCGACGCTGACCGGCGAACAGGCCGGTGTCGTTGTGATCGATCGCCGTGGCAGGTTTGGCTGTGCGCACAATGCCGAGGTGATGGACGTCGCGATGTTCGACGCGATGGGCGGGTTTGAGTATCGATGGGCCGCGCCGCTCAAGCACCAGGGTCAAGGCGCGCCGGCGCTTCGCAGCTAGCGGCGCCTGACCGATGGCGATGGAGATGCGGCCACCTTCGGGGGCGCAACGAGCGGTGGCGGCCGCGTTAATTGCGGCGGCGGTGGTGCTAAGCCTCGGGATCGGTGCGCCGTTCGAGAAAGACCAGGAAACGCAGTCCGCGCAGTGGATCCAGGCGATCGTCCAGCGCGGACAGTGGTTGCTACCGCGGGACGACTACGGTGGAATCGATCGCAAGCCGCCGCTTTATTATTGGCTGTCGGCGCTGGCCGTGAAGGCCGGCGCCGTTCGCCTCGACGAGGCTGGGGCGCGGCTCGTTTCGCTCGCCGCGGGAGTTCTGCTCGCGGTCACCGCGATGCGCTGGAGCGCGGCCTTCGCCGGCGATACGACCGGATGGCTCGCGCTCGCTTTCGTGCTGGGCACCTACGGTTTCGCCTCGCGCGCGACGGTCGACCTGACAGACATGCTGCTGTCGTTTCTGCTGTTCGCGGCGTGGTGGTGTGTCTATCGGCTGCTGCAAGGGCGCAGCTCACGCGGCGTGTCAATACTCGGCGGGATCCTCCTGGGCCTGGCGGTTCTGACCAAGGGACCGGTGGCGATCGTGCTGATCGGTTTGGCCGGACTCATCTACTTGCTGCTGGTCAGACGATCTCCCCTCGAAGTACTGGGCCGCGGATGGCCGTGGTTGATGACGGCGGTGGCGCTCGCTATTGGCGCGGGTTGGTACGTCCCAGCCTTCGTTGAGGGCGGACGGCTCGTGCTCGGCGTGTTTCTTTCCGAGAATTTTGGCCACTTCATGCCCTCGGCGTTGGGCGGGACGGGCGAGGCTTCGCGGCCGGCGTGGTATATCGCCGCCCGGATGTTCGGTGGCGCACTGCCGCAGAGCTTGCTGGTGGTGGCGCTGGCGGTTGCGCTGTGGCGGCGTGAGGGGGATGAGCAGGCGCGCAAGCCGCTGCTGTTTCAGTTGAGCCTGGTGCTGGCGGTGCTGGCTTTTTTTTCGATCGCCAGCGCCAAACGCGACGATTATATTTTGCCCGCGATGCCTCCGCTGGCGATCCTGTTCGCCGCGCTGTTCACCGGCGCGGCGATCGCTCCCGAGCGCGAGCGCTCGGCGTCAGGCAAAATCCGCGACCTGACCGCGGCGGCAATCGCGGTCGGATTTGTCGCGGCGGTCGCGGGCGCGTTGGTGGTCGCGCGGCGGCCGCACCTGCTCATCGCGTTTTCCGCCGGTCTGCAATCGAGCGACGCTGACTTTCTCAGACTGTTTCTGAGCGGCATGCGTCATCTGGCGCCACCGTTCGCGATCTTCGCCGCCGGCTCGATCGTCGGGGCAATTGCCGTGTTTGCCGGGTTGTCGATCCGCCGTCCGCTGTGGTCGGGCGCTGGATTGGCGGTGATGGCGCTGGCCGGCTCGACGCTCTTCGCCGGCACACTCCGACCCGAGCTGGCGCGTGCGCGGTCGGTGAAGACGTTCGCGGCGCAGGTTCATCGCCGTATCGGCGACGCGCCGCTCTACGTCCCGTGGGGCCGCGACTATGAGTTGTCCTTTTACTACGGTCGCGGCATCCAGGGCCTGGACGAGGCCGGCCCGTCGGTCCTGGCCTCTAACTTGACCTCTGGCTTGGCCTCTGTGCGGCCGGTGTACGTCGTCGCGCGGCCGCTCGAGCTTCCGCGCATTGCCCCGGCGCTTCGCAGCCGGTTGAAGCTCGTGCTGCAATCCGACCTGAGTGGCGGCGCCGGCCCGCCCGCGCTGTACGAATTGCAGCCCGCGCCCGCTCCCACGCCGGCTTTGAATTCGGGTGCGGCTGCGACTAAATAGAAGCTGCGGACCAGCCGCGACGCTTGGTAGCGATTCAGCTTCGCGAAAATTTCAGGCCTTGGCGCTTGGACGCGAGACTGCCGCCTCGTACCATCGCGCCAGGTTCTTCTGCTCGGGCGATATCCGCAGCTTGATCAGCTTGGCGAAGTCGATCGCCACCAGTGCCGTGATGTCCGCGATCGTGTAACGCTCGCCGGCGATGAATTTGCTGCCCGCCAGGAAGCCGTCGAGCATCCCGAATGCTTTCTCCGCCGCCTGCCGGCAGACCTCGCCGTACTCGGGCACCTGCGGGATGCGTCCCTTGAAGAAGTCCGACGTGTTGCGAAAACATCCGCTGACCATCCCGAACAGGTTGAGTTCCATCCGCCGCTGCCACATCTCGACCAGCGCCTTATCGCGCGCGTCGACGCCCATCAGGTGCGGCTCGGGATGGGTCTCCTCGAAGTAGCGGCAGATTGCGACCGACTCGGCGAGATTAGTACCGTCGTCCAGTTGCAGCACCGGCACTCCGCCGAACGGATTGATCTTGAGGAACTCCGGGGTGCGATTTTGCGCCTTGGCGAGGTCGACCTGCTCGCCGGGGACCTTGATGCCTTTTTCGGCCAGGAAGATTCGCACGCGGCGCGGATTCGGCGCCATCTTGGTGTCGCATAGCTTCATCGTTGTTCTCCTTACGGAATTCTGGCGGAATTCTAGCGAAATTTTGCGGGATGCTAGCAATGGGCGGAGTCCGACGCCAAACGGGCCCTTGGTTGGTTGACGTTCGGCGGGTATCGGAAGGGCGGCGGTTTGCCCGCTTCATCCGGCGGAGTTATTGTCATCGTCGATGCCGATCTACGAGTACGAATGCGCGGCCTGCGCGAAGATAAGCTCGCACGTCGTGATGGGCTCGCGGCGCCGGTCAAGACTGGTCTGTCCAGCATGCGGCGCGGCGCGGCTTAAGCGCGTGATGTCGTCCTTCGCGGTGGTTTCGAGCGAGGCGTCTCGGCTGGCGGAGTTCGACACGTCCCGGCCGCGCGACGAGTCGTTCTACCGCGACTCGCGCAACGTCGGACTGTGGGCCAAGAAACGCGCCAAGGAAATGGGCGCGGACCTGGGAAGCAAGTTCGAGGAAACGGTCGAGAAGGCGCGCAGCGGCAAGCTCGTCAAGGAAATGCTCTAAGAAAACCAGGCGCGGCGCTCGCAGGCCAACGCGTATAATCAATAAGGACGGGGCGGGACAAAGATCGCGCGCCAGGAAAACGCGGAACAAAAAAGTCTCGGGACAAAAAATCTATGGATGAAAAAGATCGCCTCGGCGACAAGCTCCACGACGTCGAGCATGCGCGCGAGGAGCAATGGGCCCATCAGCGCGACCAGGAATTGCTGGAGAAACTGCGCAAAAAGGGCGACGACGCGCTTTGCCCGCAGTGCCACAAGCCCTTGGTGGCCGAGACTCGCGGCGGCATCGCGATGATGGCGTGCGCAGACAAGCACGGCGCGTGGCTGCGCGCCGAGGTGCTCGACGCAATCTTCAAGCGTTTGAAGTGACCGTTTCACCAGGCGGCGGTTGCATATCGATGGTCACTTCGCCCCACGGCCTCGACAGGCCTGGCCCGTTCGGCGCTCGCCCGATTGCGCGAGCAGGGAGGATGCTATGAAGCTTGCGACCTTCACACATCAGGGAAGCACCCGAATCGGTGTCGTGATTGACGACGCCGTGGTCGATCTGGCCGCGGCGGCGCCGGAGTTGCCGCGCGAGATGTCGGCGCTGCTGGCGGCCGGCAGTGGCGCTATCGATCGCGCGCGCGGGGCGGCGGCCGCGGGTAAAAGCCGGATCGCGCTTGGCCAGGTCAAGCTCGAGGCGCCGATCCGGCGTCCACCCGAGTTCCTCGCGATCGGCCTGAACTACGCCGACCATATCGGAGAAACCGGCCGCGACCGCCCGACTTTCCCAATTTTCTTCAACAAGCAGATCACCTGCGTCAACGGGCCGTACGACCCGATTCATCTGCCGCGCGCCTCGGAGGCGCTGGACTACGAGGGCGAGCTCGGCCTCGTTATCGGGCGGCGCTGCCGCCACGTGCCGCGCGAGCGCGCTCACGAGGTTATCGCCGGCTACATGATCGTCAACGACGTGAGCGTGCGCGACTGGCAGCGCAAGGCGGCCACGATGACGCTCGGCAAGTCGTGGGACACCCACGGTCCGACCGGGCCGTGGATCGTAACGCCGGACGAGATCGGCGACCCGCATACGCTCGACTTGCGCACGCTGGTCAATGGCGAGGAGCGCCAGCATTCGAACACGCGCAACCTGATCTTCGACTGCTTCTCGATCATCGAGACGCTCTCGACGGTGTGCACGCTCGAACCGGGCCTTATCATCTCGACCGGCACTCCGTCGGGCGTGGCCCTGGCGATGAAGCCGCCGCGCTGGCTCAAGGCCGGCGACGTGGTGCGGATCGAAATCGAACGTATCGGGCATATCGAAAACCGCGTGATCGACGAGCCCGCCAGCACCACGGTCATCTGAGGTATGGAAAAGTCAGCGGAGAATGCCCATCCGATCGAGGAATTGCTGCGTCGGCGATGGAGTCCGCGGGCGTTCGCCGAGCGCCCGGTCGAGCCGGAGAAATTGCTGAGCATGTTCGAGGCGGCGCGCTGGTCAGCCTCGAGCTTCAACGAGCAGCCATGGAGTTTCATCGTCGCCACCCGGGACGACGAGGCCGAATTCGCGCGCATGCTGAGCTGTCTCGTCGAAAGTAACCAGACCTGGGCTGCGCGTGCGTCGGTGCTGATCGTGTCGGTGGCGCGGCTCAACTTCGCGCAAAGCGGCAAGCCAAACTCGCACGCGATCCACGACGTGGGGCTCGCAACGGCGCAAATGATCAATCAGGCGATGGCGATGGGCCTGTTCGCGCATCCGATGGCCGGGTTTTACCCCGACAAAGTGCGCGAGCTTTACGGCGTGCCCGAGGGCCACGATCCGGTAAGCGTAATCGCGGCGGGTTACGCGGGTGACCCCGCGGCGCTTACCGAATCGCAGCGCCAGCGCGAGCTTGCGCCGCGCGTGCGCAAGCCTCAGGAGCAGTTCGTGTTTCGCGGGCGCTTCCGCGCATGACGCGCGAGCCAGGTTGACAGTCTGATCCTCGCCAACTAGATGAGGATCGGAGCGTAAACGCAGGTCTGACAGATGAGGCCGCGGACGTAAGATGTACTTTCAGTTCAGCATCGCCCTTGCCCTGACTATCCTAGCGCTTGGCGTCTCAGCGCTGCTGATCGGCCTGCAAAAGCTGCTGGCCCCGAGCAATCCGTACGCGCGCAAGCTGATGGCCTACGAGTGCGGCGAGCCGCCCACCGGACGCGCCTGGATAAACTTTAACGTCCGCTTTTACTTGATCGCGCTGATCTTCGTAATCTTCGAAGTCGAGGTCGCCTTCATCTACCCGGTCGCCGCCGTGTTCTCCGACTGGGTGCGGCACGGTCGGCGATGGTTCGCGCTCTGCGAACTGCTCATATTCCTGCTGATCCTGTTCGTGGGGCTGGCCTATGTCTGGGTCAAGCACGACCTCGAATGGGTCAAGCAAGTCCCCGACTGATGGCGTAGACTGACTGTTAGGAAGGTCCCAAGATGCCGTTACTGAACAGCCTGCCGGACTATGTCCTGACCACCAAGACCGACGAGCTTATCAACTGGATGCGCAAGTCGAGCATCTGGTACATGCTCTTCGGCCTTGCCTGTTGCGCGATCGAGCTGATGCATACGGGCGGTCCGCGCGCCGATATCGAGCGGTTCGGCGCGACCCCGCGCGCGTCGGCGCGCCAGTCGGACCTGATGATTATCGCGGGCACGTTGACGCTCAAGATGGCGCTGCGCACGCGGCTGTTGTACGACCAGATGCCCGATCCCAAGTACGTTATCTCGATGGGGAGCTGCTCGAATTGCGGCGGACTGTTTCAGCTCGCCTACTCGGTGTGCGACGGCGTCGACAAGGTCATCCCGGTCGATGTTTACGTGCCGGGATGCCCGCCGCGTCCCGAGGCGCTGACCGAGGGCCTGCTGAAGCTGCAGGAAAAAATCATGACCGAGCGCTGGCTCGCCAAGGCGCCAGCCGCAAAGGGAGAGGCCGCTTAGTCGCCGCCGACGATGGAGCCGCTCCAGATATACGAGCGACTCAAGGTGCGTTTCGGCGAGCGGGTTCTGGAAACGATCGAAAAGAGATCCGACCCGTTTGCAGTGATCGATCCGGCCGCGCTAGTCGAAATTTGCCTCTATCTGCGCGAAGACCCGGAGCTGGCGATGGATTGTCTGTCGAATGAGACCGGCGTCGATTACAAGGACCACCTCGAGGTCGTCTACCATCTGTTTTCCTACAGCCATCGCCATGGCGCAGTGCTCAAGATCAAACTTCCGCGTGAAGAGCCGCGCGTGGCGACCGTCGAAGGCATCTGGAAGTCGGCCAACTGGATGGAACGCGAAATCTTCGACCTGGTGGGCGTCAACTTCGAGGGCCACAGCGATATGCGCCGCATCCTGATGCCCGAGGATTGGCCCGGCCATCCACTGCGCAAGGACTTCGTCGAGCCGCAGGAATACCACGGCATCTCGACCGTGCGCGAAAGTCCGATCGTCCGCCTGGATCAGCATAAAGACCAGCACAAGAAAAAATGAGCGACGCGACCGAACCAACGCTGCGCACCGAGGAAATGACCCTGAACATGGGGCCGCAGCATCCCTCGACCCACGGGGTGTTGCGCTTCGTGATTCGCGCCGACGGTGAAGTGATGCGCGAGGCCGTGCCCGACGTCGGCTATCTGCATCGCTCGATCGAGAAGATCGCCGAGAAGGTCGGCTATCACGGCTTCATGCCGTACACCGACCGCGTCGACTACGTGTGCGCGATGTTCACCAACCAGGGCTGGGGGATGGCGTGCGAGAAGCTCGCCGGCATCGAAGTGCCGCGCCGCGGCGAGTACTGCCGGGTGATCTCCACTGAGTTCAACCGTATCGCTTCGCATCTGCTCACGGTCGGCCTGATGGGGATGGACATCGGAGCGATGACGCCTTTTCTGCACGCGCTGCGCGAGCGCGAGATGATCAACGATCTGATCGAGGAGTTGTGCGGCGCGCGGCTGACCTTCAACTACATGCGCATCGGCGGCGTGGCGTGGGATCTGCCGCCGGGCTGGCGCGAGAAGGCGCTCGCCTATCTCGATCACCTCGATCCGATTCTCGCGGAGTACAACGCGCTCTTCTCCTACAACAAGATCTGCATCCAGCGCCTGGCCAACGTCGCCCCGATAAGCGCCGCGGAGGCGATCAACTACAACCTGGTCGGGCCCAACCTGCGCGCCTGCGGCGTCAAATGGGACGTGCGCAAGGACATGCCGTATTCGGCCTACTCCGACTTCGAGTTCGACGTTCCGATTGGCCGCGGAGAGTGGGGCACGCTGGGCGATTCGATGGACCGCTACATGATGCGGATCTACGAGATGAAGGAGTCGGCCAGGATTCTGCGCCAGGCGCTCACGCGGATGCCCGACGGCCCGGTGCTGGCCAAGGTGGTGCGCAATTTCCGTCCGCCGGCCGGTGAATGCCAGGTCCGCGTGGAAAGCGCGCGCGGCGACCAGGGATGGTACGTGGTCAGCGACGGCAGCGGCTATCCGTGGCGGGTCCACGTGCGCACCGGCTCGTTCGCCGCGATGGGCATCATCCAGAAGCTTAGCCGCGGGCTGATGATCGCCGACCTGGTCGTGTTGATCGCGAGCCTCGACGTTATCGCGCCGGAGATCGATCGCTAGGGCGCCGATGCAAACCTGGATCAACAGCCTGATCGCGGCCGGTGAGTTCGGAAAAAATCCGCCGCGCGACCTGGTGTACGCGGCCGTCATCTTCGTGCTGAGCGCGGTGGTTTTTCTGGGCGTGGCCTTTCCGTTCGCCGGAATCGTGAGCTGGGTCGAGCGCCGCGTGTGGGCGCGTATCCAATCGCGCGTCGGGCCCAACCGCGTCGGCCCCAACGGCTCGCTGCAATGGCTCGCCGACGGCGCCAAGCACGTGCTTAAGGAAGATATCATCCCCGACGAGGCCGACGCGCGGCTGTTCAAGTTGGCGCCGTACGTGGTCGTGCTCGGCTTCGTGCTGCCGTGGGCGGTGATGCCGTTTTCCTCGGCGCTCATCCTGGCCGACCTCAACGTCGGCATCCTCTACTTCACCGCGATAACGGCGCTGACGGTGGTCGGCGTGCTGATGGCCGGATGGGCGTCGGACAACAAGTGGTCGCTGATCGGCGGAATCCGCTCGGCGGCGCAGATCATCAGCTACGAAATTCCCGCGGGGATGTCGATTTTCCCGGTGGTGCTGATAACCGGCACGCTCTCGATGCAGGGCATCATCCGGGCCCAGGAATGGGAGCCGTATCACTGGTTCCTGTTCGCGAATCCGTTCTGCTTCGTGGCGGCGATCGTGCTTTACATATCGGCGCTGGCTGAAGGCAACCGCACGCCGTTCGACTTGCCGGAGGCCGAGTCCGAGCTGGTCGCCGGTTTCGCGACGGAGTACAGCGGGATGCGCTACCTGCTTTTCTTCTTCGCCGAGTGGGGCAACATGTTCATCGCCGGTGCGCTGATTACGACCTTGTACCTTGGCGGATGGCAGGCGCCGCGGCTCAGCTCGAGCCCGGTCGTGATGAACGTGCTTCAGCTATTGAGTTTCAACGTCAAGGTGCTGTTCCTGGTTTTCACCTCGATGTGGGTGCGGGGGACGCTGCCGCGGGTGCGCATCGACCAAATGATGTCGCTCTGCTGGAAGTTTTTCGTGCCGATCGCCTTCATCGACATGATCGGCACGGCGGTGTGGGTGGCAATCTGGCCCGAAGGGAACCGGGTTGCGGGCTACGTGATGTTCGCGCTGGGCGTCGCGATCGCCATGCTGTTCATGCAGCGTGTGATATATTATCTGAAGCGCTCGCGGATGGAGATGTACCTGCATCCCACCATCTGAGCATGGTCTGATCATGTTCTGATCGTGGCGTGCTGAACAGGGTGTGCGGCGAGACGATGGGAGCGGCAACCGAATACTTTCGCCATATCAAGGAAGCGGTTTCCACCGTCTTTGACGGGATGGCGGTGAGCGCGTCGCATCTGATCCGCCGCCCCTACACCATCCAGTACCCCGACCGCACCCCGGTGCGCGTGCAGGACACGCTGCCGTTCCGCTATCGCGGCATTCTCGATGTCGACCTGGAGATTTGCACGGGATGCCTCGCGTGCGAGCGCGCCTGCCCGATCGACTGCATCGTTATCGTCTGCGAGAAAAACGCGCAGACTCGCGAGTTGACCATCTCGCAGTTCGATATCGACATCGCCAAGTGCATGTACTGCGGCCTGTGCAGCGAGCCGTGTCCGACCGGCTCGATTCATCATACGACCGAATTCGAGGGCGCGGACTTCTCGCTCGAGAGCCTGATTCGACGCTACGTGCCCGAGCCGGTGGTGGCTTACAAGGTGAAGAAGGGCGCCGAGCCTGACGCGCACGTGGGCCAGTTGCTCGAGCGCGGGATGCGCTATGTCGACGAATGGGCGCAGCCGGGCGGCGGCAAGCCGCCGGCCGCGCCTGCGGCGGCGGCAAAGCCCGCCCCACCCGCAGCCGGTGCCGTCGCGGCAGCGAAGCCGGCCGCGACGGCACCGGCTGCCGCGGCGCCCGCCAGCGCAGCGTCTGCCGCGCAGGGCGCGGCGGACGCTGCGCTGGCGAAGCCGGAATCGGCGGCGGTCTCAGCGGGCGCGTCCGCGCCCGCTGAGACCGCCGCCGCGGATGGCGAGCCGAAGACTGCCCAGCCGCCAGCCGGCGGCTCGAGCCCTGATAAGGATGAGCCGGAGCCGACGGCGTAGCCCTCTCGGCCGCGTTCGCGACGACCGCTACCATGCTCAACTCGCTCGCAGCGCAGATAATCTTCTACTTCATCGCGGCCATCACCGTTGGTTTCGCCGCACTGGTCGCATTTTCGCGCAACATCGTGTACTCGGCGTTCGCGTTGGTCGGCGCCCTGATGGGGGTGGCCGGGATTTACATCCTGCTGGCCGCCGATTTCGTCGCGATGGTCCAGGTGCTGCTCTACGTCGGCGGTATCGTGGTGCTGACGATTTTCGCCGTGATGCTGACGCAGGGAATCGGCGACGTTGCCGTATCGAATCGCGCGGCCGGCCCCGTTGCGGGCTTCAGCGTGATCGCACTGGCGGGGGCGGTGATGCTGTACGCGACGTTGCGGACGCCGTGGCATCTGGCGGCGAAGATCAACGTTTCCGCGACCACTTACGGCGTCGGCAACGCTTTTTTGGGCGCTTACGTGTTGCCGTTCGAGATTGCTTCGTTGGTCTTGCTGGCGTCGCTGATCGGCGCGGTCGTCATCTCGCGCCAGGATCCAGTGGCGCCGCCCCCCGCGGATGCGTCCGCGGAGAAGACAAGGAGTTGACCGGGATGAGTGGCGGGATCACGCTCGACCATTTCCTCGTCCTGGGGCTGATCCTGTTTTTGCTCGGCGCATACTGCGTGCTGACGCGGCGCAACGCGATCGGCATCCTGATGGGCATCGAGCTCATCCTCAACGCCGCCAATATCAACTACCTCGCCTTCGCCTATTTCGGTGGTGCCCGCTATGACGGACAGATCTTCGCGATCTTCGTCATCATGCTGGCCGCGGCCGAGGCCGTGATCGGTCTCGCCGTAATCCTGGCCATCTACCAGAACCTGCGCACGATCGACGTGGACGCGACCGAGACGCTCAGCGGTTAGCCGCGAACGGCCGAGAGCCTCCGAGCTCCGCGGCCGAGGCCGCGTTCGCTTTTTCTTTTGTCCTGCCGGAGCGAAAGAGAAACGTTCACCGGCGTCTCAGATGTCTATGGACCCCTGGCAATAAATGTACGGCCTTCGTCGGAAGGAAAAGATGCTTCGCCTAAAGGAGGATCTGAATCCAGCGTTTGACACACGGATGGTTTTGACGGTAGATGTCAGCTTCAGAAACTGAATGAGGATTCATCGATCAGCATGAGCGTCCGCGAGCGCAAGGAGCGCGAGCGCCTCGCCCGGCGCGAAGCTATCCTCGCCGCCGCGGCGCAGGTGTTCGCGGCGTACGGCGTCGATGGCGCGACGGTCGAGATGGTCGCGCGCCAGGCTGAAGTCGCCGTCGGCACCATCTATCTATACTTCTTTTCGCGCGACGATCTCTTCGTCAGCCTGATGGCCGAGCGGATTGGCAGACTGCGCGCGCGCTACCTGGAAATTCACGCGCGCGGTCTCAAACCAATCGATGAGCTGCGCGAGATCGGCAACGCCTACTTCGACTATCTGCGGGAATCGCGCGGATTGTTCCTCGCCCAGCTCTCGGTCACTTTCAGCAAGCTGTCGCTGCGCCTGACCCGCGACGAGGAACTGGAGCATTTCGAGCGGGTGAGACAGCTCGGCCGCGAGTGCTTCAATCTTTATCGCGATTCGGTCAAGCGCATGTTGGATGCCACCGGCGCGCGCACCTCGCGCGCCGACGCCACGCGCGCGGCGACGGTGATATGGGCCGCGCTTAACGGCGCGTTCCTGCTGATGGACGACGTGAAAATTTTCCGCGACATCACCGGGCTGGAGGCGGCGCGACTGCTCGAGGAGACCTTCGAATTTCAGATCGCCGCCGCGCAGGCGGCCGCCACGCGTCCGCGCCGCTCGCGCGCGGGCGGGGCCAAATCGTTACCTTCGTCGCTGGCGCCGCCGGCGCGCGGCGGGCGCCTCGCCAAGAGCGTCAAAATTTCGCGCAACGGCGCTTTTACGAATCAACCTGACGGAGCGGCGGAGCGCTCGAGACAGGCGCGCCAGAGCGTATTGCCGCTAGATAGTTAGATTAGAAGGCTAGCAGGGTGTTGATAGACAGAAAAAATCGCTCCGCGCCGATCCTTCACTTCGGCAACCTCGTTCAGGATGGAAGCGAAAAGGCTTCTTTCCGTCATCCTGAGCTCAGCGAAGGATCTACGCGAAGCGATGGATCTTTGTCCCCGCATTTATCAATGCCTTGCTACGCTGAATGATTAGACGAGAAATCGGCTTGCCAAAGGAGATTGGCTTATGAAATTTACCTGGTTTCACCTGATGCCCTACCGCTTCCTGCCCGACGACTTCAAGAAGAAGTACCATAGCGTGTGGGTCGATATTCCCCGCGACCTGTACGACCCCAAAGTCGGCCATCGGCTGTACAACGACTACCTCGACCAGCTCGAGTTCGCCGACCACATGGGCTTCGACGGCCTGGGCGTCAACGAGCATCATCAGAACGCGTACGGTCTGATGCCATCGCCGAATATCATGGCGGCGGCGCTGACCCGGCGCACGCGCAACGCCAACCTGGTGGTGCTCGGCAACTCGATCGCGCTGTACAACCCGCCGGTCCGCGTGGCCGAGGAATTCGCGATGCTCGACGTGCTGAGCGGCGGGCGCCTGGTGGCCGGATTTCCGGTCGGCACCTCGATGGACACCAACTTCTGCTACGGCGAGGTTCCGGCCACGCTGCGCGAGAAGTACTTCGAGGCCCACGACCTGATCATCCGCGCGTGGAAGGAAAACGATCAGTTTGCCTTCAACGGCAAATTCACCAAGCTGCGTTACGTCAACCTGTGGCCCAAACCCCTTCAGCAGCCTCATCCGCCAATCTGGATTCCCGGCGGCGGCTCGGTCGAGACCTGGGACTTCGTCGCCGATCACGACTACCAGTACTCGTTCCTGTCCTTCTTCGGTTACAAGGCCGGCAAGAAGGTCGCCGACGGCTATTGGAACGTGATGGCCAAGAAGGGCAAGGAGCTCAACCCCTTCAGTCTCGGTTTCGCCCAGGTGGTTGCGGTCGCGGAGACCGACGAACAGGCCGAGCGCGACTACGCCAAGCACATGGACTACTTTTACAACCGCTGTCTGCACGTCTATCCCGGCTTCGCCGACGCGCCCGGCTATCGCACGCCCAGCACGATCAAGGCGGGGCTGACCGGCCAGGTCGGCAAGAACGCCTCGATCACCCGCGAGGGCCTTACCTGGAAGGACTTCATCGACGACGGTTACGTGATCGCGGGCTCGCCGGCCACCGTGCGCGATCGTCTGCGCGAAGCGCTCAAGACGCTGAACTGCGGCCACCTGATGATCCTGCAGCAGATCGGCTCGATGCCGCCTGAGCTGGTGCGCAAGAGCACCGACCTGTTCGCGCGCGAAGTGATGCCGCATCTGCGGGATTTGTGGCCCGGTTTCGAGGACAAGTGGTCGCCCCATCGCCTGCCGGCCAATGAGATGGCGGTGCCGGCGCCGATTTCGTTCGAGCCTCCGATCACCAACGGCAAGACGCAGAGGCGGGGCGCATCGGAAATCAGGAGCTCAGTGAAATAATGAAAACACATCAGAAACTGTGCGACGGCAAGTTTTCCGTCGAGATGGAAGTCGTCGGCAAGGGCGAGCCGCTGCTGTTCCTTCACGGCGCGGGCGGACTCACCGGAGCCGACCCGTTCCTCGAAGACCTCGGCCGCAATTTCAAAGTCTACGCGCCGCATCTGCCGGGCTACGGCGAATCGACCGGCGGCGAGCATATCGACGACGTGATCGACGCGGCGCTTTTTTACCATGAGCTGATGGACGAGCTGAAAATTCCCAGCGCCAACCTCGTCGGCCACTCGATGGGCGGGATGCTGGCGGCGGAAGTCGCGGCGCTCGACACGCGGCGGGCGAAGAAGCTGGTGCTGGTCGGGTCGGCCGGCTTCTGGCTCGACGACAATCCGATCCCCGATCTGTTCGCGGCCGATTTGGACGATCTGCCGGCGATGCTGTTCCACGATCCCAAGTCGCCGCTGGCGCAGATGATGCTTGCGATGCCGTGGGACGACCAGGAACTGCTGACCGCGATGTACGTCGAGCGCGTCAAACGGTTTTCCGCGGCGAGCAAGTTCCTGTGGCCGATTCCGGACCGCGGGCTGAAAAAGCGTGTCTACCGAATAGCCGCGCCGACGCTGCTGCTGTGGGGCGAGTCGGACAAGGTGATCCCGCCCGTATACGCGCGCGAGTTCCACAAACACATCCGCAACAGCCGCGTGCACACGATCAAGCAAGCCGGGCACATGGTGATGTACGAGCAACCGGCCGAGTTCGACAAGGTGGTGACCGAGTTCCTCATGAGCTGAGCGGGCCACTGATATAGTTACGACAAAACGGCCGCGGCGCATTCGGGCGCCGCGGCCGTTTTGTTCTATTTGCTTGCCATACCCAGCAGAACGGGTCCGCTTCTTCGATTGAAGCTTTTGTTTTCGGTCAACCTGAGAGTTTGTGAGTTTTTCGATCGTTAACGGTTGGGGTTATCCTGTTCGAGCGCTGCGCGAGTCTGCGCGAGTCGAAGGATCTCGTAAAAACTCGGGGTCTTTCGACTCCGGCCGCGGCGGCCTCCGCTCAAGATGACAAACAATCGAGTCGCACCCGAAAAACTCATAAACTCTGAGCGTAGACTGCTGCGTTCAGGATGACCCAGAGCAGAGCGGCAAGGAGCAGGCGCGCCGGCCAGCGGCGCTCCTGCTCCTGCCGCGGTTTTAGCGCGCCGCGGGCGGCAGATGCGGGTATAGCCGGTACACCATCAGGTAGACCACCACGCCGGTCACCGATACGTACATCCAGATCGGCCACGTCCAGCGCGCGATTCGCCGATGGCGCGCGAAGCGGCCGCGCAGCGCGCGGCCGAGCGTGATCAACGCCAGCGGCACGATCGCCACCGCGAGCGTGACGTGCGAAATCAGGATCGAAAAGTAGACTGGCCGGATCAATCCTTGGCCGCCGAAGCGCACGTCGCCCACGTGATAGTGGTAGATGCAGTAGGAAATGAAGAACGCGACCGACACGATGAACGCGCCAATCATGCACGCGCGATGGACGCGGACCCAGTGGCTGCGGATTGCGATGTATCCCGCAAGCAGCAGTACCGCCGCAGTCGAGTTGAGGATCGCGTTGAGCGGCGCGAGAGAGTCGTAGGAAAGCATCAGCACATGGAATCGGCGGGTCACGACGCGCGGCCCGCCGATAGTCTCACGATGTTTTCATCGAGCCGATCGATTTGCTCAGGCCGACGCGTGTCCATGACGCAGCAGCCGTCCCGGCAGTGGCGCGTCAGGAGCAACCGTATCGTGTCCCTCGCGGCGGATGAGCTGGCCATTGACGATCACCGCGTCAATTCCGTAGGCGTCGGCGACCAGCCGGTCCGCGCCGGAAGGCAGGTCGTTAACCCGGCGCAACCGCGAGCATCCGATTTTGTCCGGGTCGAACACCACCACGTCACCCGCCAAGCCCGGCACAAGCCGCCCGCGGTCGCTCAGTGCGAAGACCTCCGCCGGCCGCGCCGTCAGCATCCACACCGCGCGTTCGATCGGAATCGCCTTGCGCTCGCGCACCCAGTGCCCCATCAGGTAGGTCGAGAAGCATGCGTCGCAAAGCTGACTCGCATGCGCGCCCGCATCGGAAAGCCCGACCACGGTGCCCTTGCCGTTGAGCAGCGCGATAACCTCATCTTCCTCGTAGTTGAACAGTGCCATGCGGAAGCGCGCTTCCAGTTTGGTTTCGAGCCCGATGTCGAGCATCAGGTCGATCGGGTCGACGCCGCGCGCGCGCGCGAGTTCGGCGAGGTTGCTCTCCTCGAGCTCCGGGTGGCCCGGATAGTATGAGACCCAGCTCCGCTCCCAGCGGTCGGCGAAGCGGCCCGCCGAGTTGATGCCGGTCTTGGCCTTGAACATCGCGCGGAATTCGGGGTCGAGGTAGATTTTCGTTTTTCCGTCGAAGTCGGCCTCCGAGATTTGCTTGAAGACCGATAGGCTCTCGAAGATGAAAGGCTCCTTGAGCGTCATCTCGAAATTGAGCGGCCGGCACGCCACCTGCGGGACGATGTTCATCCCCTGGCCGGACAGCTCCTCCGACTGCGCGAGCAGGCGGCGATGGCCGTCGTTGGATCCGGTCATCCCGGCGAGCAGCGCGGTCCAGGTGATAGTGCGGCCGGTGGCGCGAAAGAGGTCGGCGAATTCCTTGAGGAACAGTTCGCGTCCGACCGTGGCCTGAATTACGCCGCTGTGCTCCTCCGCGAGCACGCTCGCCAGCGCGGTTATCTCGTTCATTTCCGCTTTGCGGCTGGGCACCGGCTTGCCGCTGTAACCGACGTGGGTCGGCGACTTGGAGGTGGCGAAACCCACCGCGCCGGCGCGGATTCCGCGGCGCACGATCTCGCGCATCTCGGCGATCTCGGCTTCATTGGCCGGCCGTTCCACGGATTCCTCGCCCATCACGTACAGCCGCGTCGGCGTATGCCCGATCAACGCGCCGACGTTGATCGCCGAGCCGCGCTTTTCGACCGCGTCGAGATATTGCTCGAAGGTTTCGAACGGCCATTCGTAGCCCAGCCCCGCCTCCAGCGCGTCGAGGCTCATTCCTTCGACCTTCTCGAGCGTGCGCATGATGAGGCCGCGATGCTTGGGGCGCGTCGGCGCGACGCCGAAGCCGCAATTGCCCATCACCACCGTGGTCACGCCGTGCCACGGCGATATGGTCATCATGCGGTCCCACAGGATCTGCGCGTCGTAGTGCGTGTGGATGTCGACGAAGCCGGGAGCGACCACGCGGCCGCGTGCCTCGATCGTCGTGGCCGCCTTGCCGGGAGCCTCGCCCATGGCGGCAATTTTACCGTCCTTGATCGCGACGTCGCCGCCGCGCGCCGGGGATCCGGTGCCGTCGATTATCGTACCGCCCGTGATCTTGAGGTCGTAGTCCATCGAAATAGCTCCTTGCGCCCGGCCGGTACGCCGTGTTTTGCGTCCGGCATGTGCATCGGGAAATCCGGAAGCGGCCTAAATCCACGTCCACTTATATCGCAGCCCGAAGCGCCCGATCCAGCCGCGAGGCCGATGCGGCTCGCGCATTTCGTTGTAAACGCCGCTCTCGTCTAGTAAAAGTGAGCATAGGAACGGAACACGTCTGTATCCCAGGCTCCGCCCGGAGCTTTCACGAGGAAGGAAAATGCAAAAACCCATCATCTCGGCGGATTCGCATATCACCGAACCGCCAAACACCTACATCGACAACATCGATCCCAAGTTCAGGGACCGCGCGCCGCACATGGTGCGCGACGAGCGCAAGGGCGACCTGTTCATGATCGACGGGATGTCGCGGCCGGTTCCGATGGGCTTGGTCGCAGCCGCCGGCAAGGCCGCCGAAGAACTCACGATCCTCGGCGTCAAGTTCGAGGAGTTGCATCGCGGCGGATGGGACCCCGAGGCGCGGATGGCCGACCAGGACCGCGATGGCGTCGCCGCGGAAGTCATCTACCCGACGGTCGGGATGCTGCTTTGCAATCACAAGGATTACGACTACAAGAAGGCCTGCTTCGACGCTTACAACCAGTGGATCGCCGTTTACTGCTCGGCCCATCCGGACCGCCTGATCGGTACGGGACAAACCGCGATGCGCTCGGTCGAGGAAGGCATCGCGGACCTTCGGCGCATCAAGGATCTGGGCCTCAAGGGCGTGATGATGCCGGGCAATCCGCAAGTCGAGGACTACGACAGCCTGATCTACGATCCGTTCTGGGAAGCCGCAATCGACATGGGACTGCCGCTCAGCTTCCACATCCTGACCAGCCGCGACGACGCGGTGGGCCGCGGCCGCGGGCCCAAGCTCAACAGCTTCATGTCGATCATCCGCGGCAACCAGGACATCATCGGGACGCTCATCCTGAGCGGTGTCTTCGAGCGTCATCCCAAGCTCAAGGTTGTGTGCGTCGAGGCGGACGCTGGATGGGCGCCGCATTACATGTATCGCATGGACCACGCCTACGACCGCCATCGTTACTGGCTAACCGCCCGGACGATTTCGAAGATGCCCAGTGAGTATTTTCGCGAGAACATCTACCTGACGTTCCAGGATGACTGGGTAGCCTTCAAGATGAAGGACATGTGCAACTTCCGCCGCCTGATGTGGGCCAACGACTTTCCGCACAGCGATTCGACCTGGCCCTGGTCGCAGGAACTGCTCAAGAAGCATACGGCGAACCTGACCGAGGAGGAGAAGAACCAGGTCCTCCACGACAACGTCGCCGAGCTTTATCACTTGAGTATCTAGTCCGGCCCCGAGCATTTTCGCTTGTCCTCGCGATCACGGAACCATATGATTCCGCGACCGGCACGCCTGCGCTGAGGCCGCGTGCGGGGCGGAGCGATGAATGTCAGACGTCAGCCGTCGTGAGTTTCTGCGTCGAGCAGGCCAGGCTGGATTGGCTGTCGGCCTCGGCGCGCAGTTCGCGGGCTTGACTGGATGCGGTGGCGACGCGAACTCCGTCGAGCAGCCGGCCGCGAGCGGCTATGACGCGATTATCGTAGGCGGTGGCACTGCCGGCGCGATTGTGGCTGCGAAGCTTCAAGCAGCCGGCGGTGGCCAAAAGCGCATCCTCATCATCGAAGCGGGCGGTCCGACCAGCGCAGCGATCGGCGGAACGGCGTTCCCGCCGTGGCTCCCCGCCGGCCGCACCGACCTTACGATTTTCGATGTGCCCGGGCAGTATTCGCAAATGGCACACATGCCGCCCGGGCGGCCCTATCAGCTCACTGAGACGATGTTCACCTACCAGGGCATCGGGCTCGGCGGCAATTCGATGTTCAACGGAATGCTCTTTCAGACCAATCCCCCGCACGTCTTCGACGCGAGCTGGCCTGACGGATGGCATTGGACGGACATGCAGCCGTACTTTGCGCGGGTGCGCGCGAACGTTCCGGTGACGAATACGCCGTCCACCGACGGTGTTCCGCAGAACACCGGGCCCGCGAAAATCGCGAATCCGCTTTATGCTGCCGCGGGATGGGTCGAGGGCGACACGAGCCAGCCGTTCACCGGGTCGGGCCTCTATAGTCGTCCGTATGTCGCGGTTAGCAACGGCCGCAGGGCGGGGCCCATCAGCGGCTATTTTCTGGCGGTCGATCCGGGCGGCGTGCCGGCCTCCAACCTCGAGATCCTGCTCTATAGCAAGGCCAACAAAATCCAGTTCAATACAAGTGGCGAAGCCCTCGGTGTCGAATATCAACGGCGCGCGGGGTTGAATCAAGCCGACCCTGGGGTTAGCGGCCTCGCGCAATTGCGTCCGGGCGGATTGCTGGTGATGGCCGCGGGGGCGCTCGTCACCCCGCGGTTATTGCTCCTAAGCGGTGTGGGTCCGCGCGGACGCGAGGCGGAAATTTTTCCCAACGGCTCGCCGGTGGGGACGTTCGCGTTCGACAACCAGCTCATCGGCGTCGGCGTCTTCGACCACGTGATGACGATGGTCACGTACAGCTATTCGGGTGCGGTCGACTATCAAGCGTACAACTACGGCAACTACTCGGGAAACGCCGCCGACTTGAACAATTACCTTGCAAGCGGCCGCGGACCCTATGCGCAATACCAGCCGGTATCGATCCTCAACTACTCGCTCGAGAGCAGTTTGGCGAATATCGAGATCTTTCTGAATCCGAACGGCGCGGGCACGCCCGGCGGACCGTACTATGGGCCAAACACGCTATCAGCCTTCCTGATGCTGCTGAATCCAACGGCGCGCGGCCTTATCACGCTCGACGCCAAGGGCAACGTCAACTATCCGAACATCTACCTGCCGGACACCGCTGAAGGAGCCGCCGACACAACTTTGATGACGCAGGCGGTGTACAACATGATTCAGCTTTTCGCGCAGGATCCGGGGCTCAAGATTGTCTTTGGCCCGGGCAGCGCCAGCCATCCCAATCTGGATCCCAACAATATCAACGACATCCGGAAATATGTGACCGGGCCTGAACCGGTCGACGGAGTATATTTCAACCGCCTCATCATCAATCACTATGGCGGCACGGCCGCGTTGAGCGATGGTCCCGGCGGAGTCGATCCGGCAACGCTAATCGTGCGCGGCACAACCAACGTGGCGGTCGTGGACGCCTCGCTGATTCCGACCATCGTCCCGGCGCATCCGGTTGGAACGATCATGGCCGTGGCCGACCGCGCCGGCGATATTCTCGCGCCGCGGCTCTGAACGCACTGCCGCTGGAGGACGAGTGGCCGCCCCACATTCGCCCGCGCCATAGGCCAAGGCGAGCCGCAGCGCCCGGCTTACTGCGCCGCTGTATTCTCGACGCGACTTCGCGCTAGCATCCTGACCAATGGCTGGCAAAGGAGAAGAGCGATGGCGAGTGTGACACAACTGGGCTACCTGGGCATCGGCGTCAGCGATCTTGCGCGATGGGAGCACTTCGCCACCGACGTGCTCGGCCTGGAAGTCAATGGCGCCGACGCGGACGGTTCGACGTTCCTGCGGATGGACGAGTATCACCATCGATTCATCCTCCGGCCGGGTGGAGATGATGACGTCGCGTTCGTCGGCTGGGAGGTTCGCGATCAGGCGGCGCTCAACGAAATCGCCGAGCGGCTGCGGGCCGACGGCGTCGAAGTAAGCGCGGCGACGCCGCAGGAAGCGCGCGCGCGGCGCGTGGTCGAGTACCTGAAGCTCAAGGATCCCAGCGGCATCCCGACCGAGATTTATTTCGGTCCGCTGATGACCTTCGAGCAGCCGTTCAAGTCGGCGCGGCCGCTTTCCGGTTTCGTCACCGGCGAACTGGGAATGGGGCATATCGTGATCCGCGTGGACGACTCGGCCAAGAGCCTGCGCTTTTACCGCGACCTGCTGGGGCTCAGGATCAGCGACTTCATCGACATGCGGTCGCGGCGCGGCGGCGATCCGATAAGCCTGACATTCATGCACTGCAACCCGCGCCATCACTCGATCGCCTTTGGCGTTATCCCGGCGCCCAAGCGCCTGATGCACTTCATGCTGCAGTGCCGTCACGTGGACGACGTGGGATCGACGTACTATCTCTGCCAGGACCAGGGTGTCGAAATCTCCGGAACGATCGGGCGTCATACCAACGATCACATGATGTCGTTCTACCTGCGGACGCCGTCGGGCTTCGAGGTTGAGTACGGATGGGGTGCGCGGATCGTCGACGACGCGACCTGGCAGGTGCAGAAGCACGAGGCCCCGAGCATCTGGGGCCATCGCGGAAGTCTCGCCCCGTCGCCACGCAAGCCCGCGCCGGTGTAGCGCGCGGCGCACAGCGATGAAGCCGCGGGCCGCATGGACGCGCCGCGCGGCGCTCAAGCCCGCTGGTTGTACAGGTTCATCGCGCGCTCCAGGCCGCTCGTAATCACGGTTTCGACCGCCTCTACCGCACGCGCGATCGACGCCTCGAAGGCTTCGAGCTCCGTGCGGCCCATCTTGTGGAGCACGTGATCCTTGGCTTCCAGGCCGGGCGCGGGCCGGCCGATTCCGACCCGCACGCGCACGAACTCGGGCGTGCCGAGTACGGCGGCGATCGAGCGCACGCCGCGATTACCGGCGTCACCGCCGCCGCGTTTGAGCCGGAGCTGGCGCGGCTCGAGATCGATTTCGTCATGCACGACGATCAGACGCTCGGCGGGGATCTTGTAGTAGCCGAGAATCGCCGCGACGCATTCGCCGCTCAAATTGTAATAGGTCTGCGGCTTCACCAGGATAACGGTCTCCGCGCCGGTCCTGTCTGGTCCGATCCTGTCTAATCCGATCCTGTCCGGGCCAATTCTGGCCTCGCCGAAGATTCCTTTGAACTTGCGCCGGTCCAGCCGGGCGCCGCATTTTTCGGCTAGCCGGTCGATGACCGTGAAGCCGATGTTGTGGCCCGAGCGATGATACTGTTCGCCGGGATTGCCCAGGCCCGCCACCACCCATCGCATCTCGCGCAACTCCTCGGCCTTCTCGGGCGGACTCTCGGAGCCGGCGCGCGTGGAGCGGAATCTGGAAAACATCTGCCCGAGCCGGCCCATCACATCCTTCTCGCCTTACGCGGTCCTTCTCACGATCGCCATGTCGGTTGGTATCTTACGAGTGTTTTGCGGGACGCGCGCGCCGGATGACGCTCGGCCACGATACGGCTAGCTCCGCACGCGTCCGTTGCGCCGCGAGGCCATCAGAGCGGCGGCCAGCGGCGCGAGCGCCTTGAACAGCGCGGCCATCTCGGTTGGCGTGCCGATCGAAATCCTGAGCGCGTCGGGCCACGCACGGAAATAGCGCACCAGCACGCCGCGCTTGCGCAATCCCGCCGCCACCGGACCGAGGTCGCGGCCAGGCATCCGCGCCAGCACGAAATTGGCCGACGACGGCGCCACCGCGAAACCCATGCCGAGCAGCCGGCGCGTGGCCGCGGCGCGCGTGCGCTTGACGCGCTCGACATTGCGCCGCATCCAGGCGCGGTCGTCCAGCGCGGCGGCGCCCGCGGCGATCGCCACCCGGCTCAGGTTGTAGGAATCCTTGACCTTGCCCAGTTGCGTGATGATTTCCGAATGGGCGAAGCATAGCCCCAGCCTCATCCCGGCCAGCGAGTACGACTTCGAGAGCGAACGCAGCACCAGGACGTTGGGCAGCCGCCGCACCAGCCCGAGCGCGGTTTCCTCGGCGAAATCGACGTAGGCCTCGTCAATTGCGAGCAGCCGGTCTTCCAGCAGGCGGGCCAGGCGTGCCAGCGTGCGGGTCGGCGTAAGCGTGCCCGAGGGCGAATTGGGATTGCATACGATCGTCAGCCGGGCGCGCGCGCGTACCAGCGCTTCCAGCGGCAGCTCGAAGTTGGGGCCCAGCGGCGGAGCGATTACGCGCGCCTCCTGCACCGCCGCCAGCGTGTCGTAAAGCGAGTAGGTCGGAGTCGCCCACGCCACGCGATCGCCGGGACCGAGCGTCGCCCGGAACAGCATCGCCAACAACTCGTCCGAACCATTGCCGGCCACGATCATGCGCGGCGCAAAGCCGTAGCGGTGCGCAGCGGCCGCGATGAAGTCGTCGGCCTGCGGCGCCGGATAGAGCCGCAGCGCCTGGCCGCGCGCCGCGCTCATCACCGCCCGGCGCACGCGCGGCGAGGGCGGATACGGGTTCTCGTTGGTGTTGAGTTTGACGAGGCGCTGGCCCGGCCGCGGCTGCTCGCCCGGCACGTAGGGCGCCATTTGCTGGATTGCTTTGCGAAACATTGCGCGCGTATCCGTCAGATCTTGCCGATCTTGCCAGGCCTGCCGCGCTTGCGTGTCGCGCGAGTCTTGGCGCTTATCGGTTTCGCCGCGGTCGATTCAAGCAGCCATCCGAGGTAAGCCGCCGAACCACCGCTCGGCGCCAGCGCCAGCACCTCCGGAACTTCGTAGCTGTGCAGTTCGATCACGCGGCGCTCCACGCGGCCGAGCAGGCTCGCGCGGGTTTTGACCAGCAGGAGGAATTCAGCCTCGTCCTCGACCGCGTCGCGCCATCGATAGACCGAGCGTATCGGCCCCACGATGTTCACGCACGCCGCCAGCCGCTCGTCGACCAGCCGGCGCGCGATCGAATGCGCCTGTCGGGCCGCGCCGGCCGTGACCAAAACGAGCCTCGCCTCCGACGCGGGCATCAGCAACTCTCCCAGGCCGGCGCGGCAAGCGCGAACGATTTCGTGCGGGCGATAGCGCTGTAGCCGTTCATCGGTCGATTTCGCTCCGGCGCTGGTACTTTAGCGGCCCGCGCGCAGCAGTCCAAGCCGCCGCAAAACTTTCGCGGTCGCGGGACACGGAACAATGGGCGAGGGCGCGTCGCCGCGCCGCCGCCCACTTGCGGAGCCGTCGCGCATCCTCGTCGGCGCGACGGGTCTGGCGAAATGTCGGGCTAGATGCACGGTGAGCAGCGCGACGTCGCTCCAGCGATCGACGTCGTACCATCCCGGGCCGAGCGCATAGCGCGTCCCGCCGCGGCGCAGCCGCGCGACGGTCTCGCGCAGCACGTTGGAGCGTCCCCAGGCGATCGCGCGAAAGATCTCCGGCATCGGACCGCGCACGCCTACCAGGTAGTATCCGCCGTCGAGGCTGGGCGCGATCACCACCGGGACGCGCCGCAGCAGCGCAACGCTGCGGGCGAGCAGCCGCGGCGGTAGCGACGGTGTATCGGTGCCGAAGAGTATCGCGCCGCGCGCACGATACGGCTCGAGCGCGCGCGCCATCCGCGCGCCGAGGCTTCCCGTGCCCTGGTCGATCAGTTCGGCGCCGAAGCGCCGCGCGACGCGGCGCAGGTAGCGGCTGTTTCGGGCGCCGTGCGGCGCGCTGCCGGCGAGCACGATTTTTCCCGGAGCGAGCGCGCGGCATTTGGCCAGCGCGTCGAGGATGAAAGCGCCGGCCAGCGCCGCCGCGTTGGCGGCGCCCAGGCGCGGGATGAGCCGGGTCTTGGCATGGCCTGCGAGCGGCTCGCGGCAAAAGACGATCAGCGTGACGTCACGGCTCGGTCCGGCCTCGGCTTGCGAGCCCCGGGCCGTCCGCGGTTCAGCCGGCGCTGCTGCGCGGTCGCGCGAGCGCATCGCGCTACTCAGTTTGCGCCGCCGCCATTGCGACCGAAGCCCTTGATGATATTGAGCGGGACCTTGAGGATGTTGGTCAGGAAATACGCCACCGAGGTTATCGGCTGGGGAACGACACGCGGATTGCTGAGCGGGCCGGTGACGTGGAAATAGGCTGCGACAAAATGGTTGGTCGAAATCCCCTCGCCGATGATCGGCACCTTGGCTACCAGCCAGTTGACGGTTTTGAACGGCACCATCCCGACCTCCATATCGACGTTGCCGTTGTCCAGGCGCATGTGCCCGAGCGCCGAGATGTTCATCACCGGGCCGCGCAAGAGCAGGTCGCTGCTGTAGAAGTCGCCGTCGCGGCCCTTGAAGTCGGCCTTCAGCGTCTGGAACGGCACGCCGTTGACGCGCGGGTCCGGGACTTTGGCCGAGAGCCAGGTCTTGAGATCGACGAAACCCAGGATGCGCGAGAGCAGCGCGAACTTGTGCAGCACCCCGTCGCTGACTTCGATTGAGATGGCGCCCGCCATCGTGCTGAAGAAGTCGGTGTTGGAGTTGGCCCACAGGTCGCCATTGGCGTTGAGCCGGCCGCTGAGCGGGGGCTGCGCGGCCGGGTTCGCAAGACTGAAGAGCTGACCGACCTGGACTTCGTTGACGCGGCCTTTGACGTTAATCCAGTCGTCCCGGCCGCGTCCGGAAAACTCCATCTCGGCGCGTCCGTCGAACAGGTCCGCGTTGAAATTATGCACGGCCCAGTCACCATTCAGCTCGCGGTTGAAGTCGCATCGCACGCGCGACATCGCCAGCCGCTCGAGCGTCGCATGGTTGGCTTCGATATGCCCGACCACCGGCACCGGAAAAAAATTCGCCGGAGGGCTGGGAGCCCACGGCAGGCGGATGAACTTCATCACTTCCAGATCGAGCCGTCCGGCGTTCGCCACGATTCGGAGTACGGGCTTGTCCAAATCGGCGACTCCGAGCGAGAAGTCCAGTGGCGCGCCCTGTAGCTTGGCCCCGATGATCGCGAGCAACAGTCCGCGGCCGTCGAAGCTGAGCGTCGCCGACTGGGCCACGATCGGCGCGCGCAAAAAACCCAGTTGAATCTCGCCCGCGCCCATCGTCAGGCGGCCGTTGGCGCGGATGCCCTGGCTGCGGCTGGGCTCGCGCACGATCGTAAGCGTGCCGCCCAGTGGCCCGCGCGCAGCGATATCCTGCGGATCGACCAGCAGCGGCAGCCATTGCTGCACAGCTATCTGATGCAGCTCGACGGCGATTTGGCGCAGCCGGAAGCCTGCGGCACCGAACGCGAGATTTCCGTTCACCGCCACGGCTCCCGGCACGTTCGGCTTGTCGACCGCGGCCATCACGCGGCTCAGCTCGATATTGCCCGGGGTGAGCGTCACACTGCCCCCGACCAGCGCGATCGGCTGAGGCAAGTCCTTGGCGGTCGCGCGCAAACCGCTGGTGTCGATTTTCGCCTGGTACCTTGCGGGCGGCGCAGGCGCTTCGGTGTCGAGCGAGCCCGATGCGGTGAGCAGCACTGCCGCGCTGCCGGACAGCCGGTCGACGTGCCGGGCGGCCTTGGCTGCGAGAGCCGGAAAAAGCTGCGTCGCGGCCGGGTAGAGTTCATCGAGGTCGAGCTTTCCCGCCGCGTTGAGTTGGTAGCGCACCTGCCGATGGCCGGATCCGAAATCCGCGTTGCCCCTCAGATCCTTGAACGATGAACGGCCCAACGCCGCCGATCCTTGCGCGAGCGTTACGCGCCCCTTCGCGTAGGTTAGTTGCGCGTTGGCTTGCGACAACGCCGGCATGGCCGCCGCGTTGGACAGCTTGAGGCTCACCGCTTCGAGGCGAACCGCTAGCTGCAACGCGTTCGATATCGCCGCCGCATTCCATCCGAGCTTGTTCAGCTCCCCCTGCAAGGTCGCTCCTTCGACCGCCACCTGGCCCGAGACCAGCGCCGTTGCGAGCCACACCAGCGGCTTGGGCAGCGCGCGCGCCGCGGCGAGCCTGGCCTTGAGCGCGGCGAGGTCGATTTTACCGGCGCTCAGATGGGCGAGCAGCGCGGCATTGGCCTCCAGCGGATCGTTGATCGTGAGATCGCCGGAAGCGACCGTCGCCGTGCCCACGCGCGCTTGCATGTCCGCCAGGGCTATCCGCCGGGTGGAAATGGCGTAGATCGTTTTGAGCGAGCAGTTGCCCAGATCGATCGGCTTACCCAGGCGCGCGCCGCCGGCTCCGAACCGATCGATCGCGAGGTCGCCGTGGCCGTTGAGCTCGCCGTCGCCGTGCAACGTGAAGGTCCCATCGCCGTGGGCGATCCCGCTGACCGTCACGCCGGCGCCCGCGTCGTGGTTGAGCCGCCCGTTCCAAAACCACAGCTCACCGTCGGAGACAATCTGGTCAGTGGCGTGCAGCCTGGTGTCGATACTCATCCGGCCGCTCACTTCGAGCCCGCTCAGCGAGGTGTGAATGTTCGGCGCGATGAAGCCGACGTTCCAGGTTTTCGCGTGCCTGCGCCGCGGCGCCGCCGTGAGCGAGAAATCTTCCAGGAGCGGCTGACCGGCGGCGTCGGTAACCCGGGCATTGGCGATCGTTAAGCGCTCAATGAGGCCGGTGAACTCGCGAAGCTCCTGCGCTACAGCACGTGTTGCCGCGGTGTCAGGGCGCGGCACGATGCTGGGGCCGAGCGCGCTCGAGTTGAGGCTCGTGCCGAGGTCCGGTCGCACGACTACCAGCGAGCGCAGCGGAAGGCCGCTGCTCCAGATCAGCGCATGGTAGCTTAGGTAGACGAGAACGCTCTCGGAGTGTATCAGCTCGCGGCCGTGATGCTGGATGCTCGGATGCTCGAGCACGACCTCGAGATGCGTGCCGAAGCGCAGGCGCGCGTCACTGGCGACAATCTGGTAACCGGTGCGTTGCTGGATGCGCTGGAGGACCAGGCTGATGAGCTGGGCCTGATTGTGCATCAAGACCGCCACCGCCGCCGAGAGCAACGCGACGAGAACGAGCAGGGCGATCGCGGCAGCGCGCAGGAGTCTCATCCGCAGCTAGATCTAGAATTTAAGCGCCTCCGCGGCAAACCAAAATCGGCCAGGCGCGCGCGCGACTCACTCGCTTTCGGCGGCCTCGGCCGCGCCGGCCCCGGCGGTCTCGAGCCAGCCCGCGCGATGCTTGCCGCGCAGTCCGGTCTTGAGCACGCGGTTGCGCAGCCGGACCGAGCGCGGCGTGAGCTCGACCAGCTCTTCCTCGTCGATCCACTCCAGCGCCGTATCGAGCGTCATCAGGCGCGGCGGGCTTAGCCGCACGGCCTCGTCATGCCCGGCGGCACGGATGTTGGTGAGCTTTTTTTCGCGGCACACATTGACCGGCAGGTTGGTCTCGCGCGCGTACTCGCCGAGGATCATGCCCTCGTAGACCGGCTCGCCCGCCGGAATGAAAAAGATCCCGCGCTCCTGGAGATGGAAAATGGCGTAGGGCGTCGCGACCCCGTCGCGGTCGGAGATCATCGCGCCGTTCTGGCGCGAGCGAATCGCCCCGCACCATGGCGCATAGCCGTTAAATACCGAGTGCATCACGCCGGTCCCGCGCGTGTCGGCCAGGAAACGGCCGCGAAAGCCGATAAGGCCGCGCGCTGGAACGTCGTACTCCAGCCGCACCCGGCCGCTCTGATGGGTCGTCATGGTGCGCATCCGGCCCTTGCGCGCCGACAGGAGCTGGGTAATCAGCCCGATATGTTCCTCGGGAATATCGATCACCAGGAATTCCATCGGCTCGAGCAGCTCGCCGCCCGAGCTGCGCGTCACGACGGTTGGTTTGGAGACCTGCAGCTCGTAGCCCTCGCGGCGCATCGTTTCGACGATCACCGCCAGCGCCAGCTCGCCGCGCCCCAGCACGCGCCAGGAATCGGCGCCGGACTGCTCGATGCGGACGCTGACGTTGCGCCGCGCTTCCAACTCGATCCGCGCGCCCAGCTTGCGCGACGTGACGAACTGCCCTTCGCGTCCCGCCCACGGCGCGTTGTTGACCGAAAACGTCATCGCCACGGTCGGCTCGTCGATTCGGATGCCGGGGAGCGGCCGCGGATTTTCCGGGTCGGTGATGGTCTCGCCGATCTCGATGTCCTCGAGTCCCGCCACCATCACGACGTCGCCGGCCTCAGCCGCCGTCAGCTCGGCCCGCTTGAGTCCGCGCCATCCGTAAAGATGCGCGACCTTGCACGTCTCGCGCGTTCCGTCGTTCCGGTACAGCGCATACGTTCCGCCCGCGTTGATGGTCCCCGCGACCACCCGTCCGATCGCCAGGCGGCCCACGTATTCGTCGTAGTCGATGTTGTTGGCCTGGAACTGCAGCGGCGCTTCGGGGTCGACTTCGGGCCCCGGCAGGTGGTTGATGATCGCTTCGAACAGCGGCGCAAGGTCTTCGCCGGTGCCGTCGGCCCGGGTGAGCGCGATGCCCGCGCGAGCGTTGGTATAGAGAATCGGGAAATCGAGCTGGTCCTCGTTGGCGCCGAGGTCGATGAACAGGTCGTAAACCTCGTCGAGCACCTCGGCCGCCCGCGCGTCGGCGCGATCGATCTTGTTGATGCAAAGCACGGTCGAGAGCCCGGCCTCGAGCGCCTTGCGCAGCACGAAGCGGGTCTGCGGCAGCGGCCCTTCCGATGCGTCGACCAGCAACAGGATGCCGTCGACCATCGCGAGCGTGCGCTCGACCTCGCCGCCGAAGTCGGAGTGGCCCGGCGTATCGACGATATTGATGCGGACGCCGCGCCACATGATCGAGGTGTTCTTGGCCATGATCGTGATGCCGCGCTCGCGCTCGAGGGCGAACGAGTCCATCACGCGCTCGGCCACGTGTTCGTTGGCGCGGAAGACGCCGGACTGGCGCAGCAGCGCATCGACCAGGGTCGTTTTACCGTGGTCGACGTGGGCCACGATGGCGAGGTTGCGGATATCCTGTCGTCGCATTGGAGGGCTGATATTAAACGGCGCGGCCTGCGTGGCCGCGCCAACCCTCAGTGTACCTGCCGCCGCCCGCCCTGTAAACGCGCCCCCTGCCGGAATTGTTAACGCGTTATTATCGATGGCGCCCGCGCGCATTCCCGGATTGCCCCGCGCGCGCTTGCGCCGGCCGCGGCCTGGGCGAAGCGGAAGTGCGCCGCGCCCGCAAATCGTTGCGGACGCGGCGTACTGCTCAACTCCGGCTAAGGGATTGCGCGCCCCGAGAGCGTGACCTGCTGGACCTTGGCGTCGGTGGTGACCGTTAGCTGGCCTTCCACCGGGCCCTGCGCCCCCGTCGGATCAAACGCGACGTCGACCGTACAGCTTTGCGTCGCGCTTAGCGTGGCGCCGGTGCAGGTGTCTTTGCTGGTCACGAAGCCCGGGCTCGCGGTCACGGTCACGATCGTCGCCTGGGCATCGGTGGCGTTGGTCATTTTCAACTTCTTCGCCGGGCTGGTCGTGCTGATTTTGACTTTGCCGAAGGTGAGCGTAGGGGGAGTAAAGGTGAGCGCACCGGGAACCGCGATACCGTTGAGCGCCACGGTTTGCGGCGATTTCGCGGCGTTGTCACTGATCGTGACCTGTCCAGGAGTCGTCCCGATGTCAGTCGGCCGGAAGCGGACGTTAAACGCGCAGCCCTGCCCCGGCGCGAGCACCGTTTTACAGCCGTTGATTGCGCCGACCAAAAAGTCGGAGCTTGCGCTGATATTGGCGACCACCATCGGCTGCGGCCCCGGATTGGTCAGCGTCACCCGTTGTACGGCGCTCGTGCCGTCGGAGGTGCCGAAGATCGGCACGTGACGGAAAGTAAGCGACGCCGGTGTTATCGAAAGCCGTTGCGGCACCGGCCCCGCGATATGATTGGTCCAGATAGGCGTCTTGATCGGCGCGTTGGTGTCGAAGACCACCGTCGCCTGGTTCGCCACCTTGGCGCCGGTCGCCGGGTGCTTCTTCGGCATCACCGAGAACACCACTGAGCCTTCCCCTGCGGGCGGCGCCGTGTCGGGCGGCAGAAAGCCCTGCGTAGGATCGATGGGCGGCAGGTTGGTGGTGGGGTCGAGTGAACGGAAGGTCCACTTCACCACTCCCGTCGTCGGGTTGAGGCTGCCCTGGACCTGGACTGAGAGGTCGCTGGCGAGGCTCACCGTTGTACTGTAGTTGTTGACGCTCGCGGGCGGCGTAATCGAGGTCTTGTTGAAGCCCATCGACCCCAGGGCAAACGTACTCAGGTCGACTTTGGTCGGATCGAGTTTGTCGGTGATCACGACCTGCTGCGCCGGCAACGTCGCGGTGGGCTCATTCTCGAAGGAGATGGTATAAGTGAGCGGCTGGTTGGCCAGCACCCAGCGCGCGGCCGTGACGCCGGTCGGGCCGGATTTGTCATTCGGATCCTCCGATCCGCCGCCGGTGGTGCCGTCGTCGCTGCCATCGTCCTGGTCGTTGTTGTCTTTCTCTTTCACCACGACTTTGACTTTGCAGTCGTCCTTGGTGATGGTGTTTTCGACCAATTGCACCAGGCTTTGCACAGTCGAGTCGAGCACGCCGCTCCAGTCGGACAATCCGACGCCGTGGCTTTGCAGGCATTGATCGACGGCGAGGTCCTGCTGGTCCAGGAACTGCGTGAGCGACATCAGGAAGTTGTTCAACGAAGCGTCGCCATTCATATATGCCGCGACCGCGTTGCCGGCGACGTTCTGTGAAGTTTGCGGAAACACATTCCAGCACACCTGCGGCGCCGAGAACGCGAAGGCCTCGTAAGCGTACTGCGCCATGTCGGCGTAACACTGCGGCATTGAGTAGGTGCCGATACTACCCTCCAGTGAATTTGCCGGCTGCGGCGCGGGGTTCAGCACCGGCGCGATCGAAGCCGAGCCCGCGGGATTGACCCAGGTCTTGAGCGTGATGCCGCCCATGGTGGCGGCGGTGAAGCTGATCGGCACCGAGCCGGTGCCACCGGCCGGCACCACCGGAATGATTAGCGGGAGGACGGTCTGGTCTCCCACTTTGACGTCGAGTGGCACGCCCGAGACGTCGATCGGATTGCCCGTGATCTGCGGCTGCGTCAGGGTTGCGCCGAGCTGGTAGTTGAGGCTGGTGGTAGGAAATTGAACCCAGACGCGCGCGAAGTAGGCGTCGTTGAGGCCGGTGTTTCCGTAACTCACGGCGAACGTCGAGGGTGAGCCGACACGAATCAACGAACGGCCCACCAGGGTCACCCACAGATTGGCCCCGCCGCCCGTCTGCACCGTGAACGAATGCGGTGCGACGAACGAGGTGGTGTCGGGGTTGACGACTTCGACGTCATATGTGCCGGGCGGGACCGCGGTCAGATCGAAGGTGGTCCGCAGCGACGCGCCGTCGGTCGAGACCTTGACGAACTGGCCGCTGGCGACCGAACTGCCGCCCGAGCTGAGCTCCGCCGTGGCGCCAGACTCGAAGCCCGCGCCGCTGAGCGTGACCGTCGTCGAGCCGAAGGTGCCGCCCAGTGCCGGCGTGATCTTGCCGATCAGGCCCGTGCCAAATTCCGCGATGAAGGCGTCGTTAAGGTTCGCCCCGGCCATGCCATCGGCGAACTGAGTCTGTACGGCATTGACCACCGGGAAGTTGGTCGAGTCGGTCGCGCCGCTCACATGGATGTTGCCCTGGCTATCGAGCGCGAAACCCTGGACGACGTCGTCGGTGCTGCCGCCGAGAAAGGTCGAAAACTCCAGCGCCGTGCTGGTGGGGCCGGGAAGGATCTCGCTTACGACCGCGTCATAGCCGCCGCCGTAAGCCTGCGTGGCATCTTTGGTCGGATAGTCGGAGCCGGAATTGCTCTCGCCGCCGAAGTAAACGTCGCCCTGTGCGTCCACCGCCAATCCGAACGACGGCCAGTCATCGCCGCTGCCGCCGAAATAGGTGCCGTAAAGCTTTTGGCTTCCGTCCTGTTTGATCTCGTAAACGAACATGTCGGAGTACTGGCCACCCAGGAAGGTTTGGCTGTAAGCGTTGGTGGTAGTCGGAAAGTCACTGGTCGAAGTTGCGCCAAGAATCCAGATGTTGCCGCTCGCGTCGAGCGTGATCGCATGCGCGTATTGGTCGCACAGCTCGGAAGCGACTTTTTCGCCGCCCACGAAGGTCGAGTACAAAAGGGTCGAGCCGTTGGGGCTGAGCTTGCTGACGAAAGCCGCCGAGTACGGGGGGTTGCCGTTACCCTGGCAGCTCCCTGAGAAACTGAAGGTGCGTTGCAAGGCCGTCAAAGTGGTTGGGTAGTCGGTCGAGTGGGTTTGCCCGGTGACGAACACGTCCCCTGCCGCATCCACTGTCAGACCGTAAACGCCCCCATAAGTGGCCGGGCTGGACCCGCCCAACAACGTCGACCACACGAGCGACGCCGCGCCCACCTTGGTGAGGTCGAACTTAGCGACAAAGCCGTTGTCAGGCCCCTTGATTTTTCTTTGAAACGCGCCAGGAGTGCTGGGGAACGTGCCGGTTCCGGATACGTTCCCGCCGATCCATACATGTCCGCTGCCGTCGGTCGCGATCCCCGCCCCGCCTTCATTGTTATCGCCGCCGAAGAAGGTCGAATACACCAGGTGAGAACCATCGGGACTGAGCTCGAATAGAAAAGCGTCCGAGTTGCCGCCGCCAAACGCGGGCTGGAAGGCCGATGCCGGGGTAATCGGAAAGCCACTGGACGCGGTGCTGCCCGTGACGTATGCATTGCCGGCGGTATCGACGGCGATCCCCTCTGCGCAGTCGCCCACGAACCCTGTTGATCCGCAGGTACCACTCTTGTCCGCATTTCCGCCGACGAAAGTCGAATAGAGGATCGCGCCGGCCGGGCTGAGTTTGGTGACGAAGGCGTTGTAGATCTCCTGGCCGACCTCCGTACGCGCGGTTTGGAAGGCGGTGGCGCTTACCGGAAAGGCCGTGGATGCCGTGAAGCCGGCCACGTAGGAATTGCCGGCCGCGTCAACCGCGATCGCCTGTCCCTCGTCGTCGTGGATGCCGCCCAGGTAGGTCGCGTAGAGCACCGGCGGATCGATCACCAGCGGCCGTCCGTGCTGGTACGATGCGAGCGTGAAGCCGACGCGGTTTTCGCCGTCGAGCTTGAAGTGTACGGCGACCGCGACCCGCTTGCCGTCGACGTGCTGATACGCAAACGGCGGCAGCTCGCGCATCGGGCCCGCCGCGGTGTCGACCACGAGCGAACCGTCGCGGGCGATTCGCATCCCCCGCGCGCCGCTGAAGCCCATCTGGATCGCGTCGGGACTGGCGCCCGGGGCGACCAGGAACTCCTGCTCGAGATTGCGTCCCAGACCGTAGACTCTCAGGTCGACGCCGCGCCAGACGCCGCGATAAGTGATCAGCGAGTAGCTCTTGACTCCGGTGATCCATTGCGAGGAATCAGAACCGTGGATGTAGCCGTACCTGGTCGGCTGCTCCATCTGTGGATCGAGCTTCACCGCCGGGTCCGCGCCGAGGAAGTTCTCAGTCACGACCGCGCGCTCCAGCGGTCCGCGCGGCACTTGGGCAAGGCTGCCGTCGGAGGCCGAAACCTTGCGCACGCCCGCAACGGCGGGATGCGCCTGGCGCGAAAGATCGAACACCAGGCCGCCGCGCGTGAGCCAGAACGTCGCGCCGTCGCGGCGCGCATAGAAGACGGTGCGGGCGTCGGCCTGGCCGCGGTTATCAATGAAGCTTAGCGGGGCGTTCTCCAGCGCGCGGATCGCGTGCCGACGCGCCGTCGCATGCGGACCCGCCGCGTCGGCGGAGGATGCCGCAGGGCGCGGCGCACCGCTGACGCCATCAACTTGCGACGCTGAGGGCGGCCGAGCCGGATCGGCGGCAATGACGCTGATTCGCTTTTGCGCGGACGAGCCAAGGTCCGCCGCGCATGCCGGGGCGCAAACAAAAGCCACTGCTGTGACGACCAGAGCCACGATACAGGCGAGATGTTCCCTGAAGCGTGACTGGCCGTCCCAAGGCATGATTTCTTTCATCTACGAAACCCCCGGAGCTGTCGGATGAGTTCTGACTCCGATTAGACGCGAAAATGAAGAAATATAATCAGAAATTGTTTGTTAAACGCTAAATCAACTTATGATTTAGCTCAACGCGCGTCAATTGGCGCTTTTTGTGGTGGAAAATTGGTTACGGCGTCGAGGTGTTGCCGTTCGGGGGAGCGGCGTCGGAGGGGGGCGCGGCGTTCGGAGCGCCCATGGCCGGCGGTGCTGCGGGCGGACCGCCCATGCCCTTTTCCTGCTGCAAGCGTTGCAGGAATTGCTGAACGTTTTTGACCTCGGTGATCCGCCAATGGCCGTTCTCGCGGGCCATGCGGATGTTCCATTGCACGCCCTTGTCGTCGCGAAAATCGGTCCACGCCGTATCGCCCGAGTGATGGAGCAGGACAATCGCGCCCGCCACGGCCGCAGCCGGCATCTGAACCTGCCGGGCTCCGCTGTTCACCTGTTGCGTGGCCCATTGCTGGACCGCCGCGGCCATCGGCCCGCTGAGCAGGTCGACCGCGCCCTTGCCGACCAGCGCGGTGATAACGTCGTTGGCCTTCGAGTTCTGCTGCAACATCTCGTAGCCGGCGTTCCTGACCACGCTGGCAAAGTCGACGAAGGTCGCGGCGGTCGCGCCGTCGCGCGCGTCGATCGCCTGCTTAAGCTGGTAGATGGCGTAGGACGGCGTGCTGGGAAGGTAGAACAGCGCCCAGCCGGCGACGACCAGGAAGATCAGCACTCCGATCGCGTGGCGTGAGATAAAACCCATGCGTCATTGTGCGTTAGGCACGTGCGACTGTCGAGACGACTCACCGGGCCGGTTTTGCCGGGCCGTTTTGCCGCGACCATTTTGGGCGACGATGGCGCGCCGGTCTGCCGGCGCCTGGCTAAGTGCCGGTCTTGATGGAGTCAGGTATGCGAGAGCAGAGAGGCGGCCGCACGGTCGAGCAGCCACACGACTTCGCCGTTGGGCGGGTCGATGATCTGCGCGGGAAAGCGGTCGGGGTCGCGCGGACCCTCCAACGCACTCTTGACCGCCGCCGCTTTGCCTTCGCCCTCGACCAGGAACATCACGCGGGCCGAGTTGTTGAGCACCGGCGGCGTGAGCGTGACGCGATGGCGCTGCGGGGCCTCGACCTCGACCGCGACCGCGAGACGCTCGCGCTCGTGCAGCGCCGGATGTCCCGGAAACAGCGACACGACGTGAACGTTGTCGCCCAGCCCGACGAGGGTCAGGTTGAAGCGCGGAAATTCGCCCTCGCCGATCCCGAAGCATCCCCGCAACTCTTCCTCGTAGGCGAGCGCGGCCTGGGCGGGCGGGTCTTCGCCGCGCATCCGATGGATCTGGTCGGGCCGCAGATCGAGCCGGCTCAGCATGGTGCGATTCGCCATCGCGAAATTGCTTGCGGGATTATCCGGCGGCACGCATCGCTCGTCGCCCCAGAAAAATTGCACCTCTTTCCAATCGACGCTCAGGCGGAAGCGCTCCGCCAACAGTTCGTAGGTCGCCGCTGGAGTCGAGCCGCCAGAGAGACAGAGCATGAATTCGGCGTGCATGCAGATCGCTTCGCTGGCGAAGTGCGCGATCTCTTCCGCCGCGTGCACGTAAAGCGACCGCGCGTCGTCCAGGATGATGAGCTTCGGTTCGGCCATGGCAATCCGATGAGGTTGGGCTGTCAGCAAATTATCCGAAATCGCGCCTCCCGCGCCAGTCCGCCGTCCATCATGGGTTCGCGCGGCAGGTCCGCACAATTCCGCAAAGCATCTTTACTGCGCATCTCAAATGATCTAGTTGAACCGATCGAATATCGCTTGTCTGGGAAGTCTTCGGGAATCAGCGCTGACGCCGTATCCGAAGATATAGTGGCGCCGCTGGACAGGTTCGTCGCATATTCCAGGATCTGCGCGGTGGCGTTTCCCGGACCGCTGTTGAATACGTAAAAAGCCGCCAGCGGCGACGCCCGTCGCCGGACCGGGTTTGGAGCACGCCGGCCCGGGGGGTGCCGACTGTGAGGCACGGTAACAGAGTATTCGTTGTGTGCGCGGGGAATGCCGTCGTCGGGCACGCCGCTTGTCATGATCGCAGTCCCCTTTGCGACCGCCGAATCCTACCTGGTGCTGAGCAATGGATCCGTTTTGACCGGCACGTTCTGAGCCTTGCGCCACGACATGGCGATGGTTCACCGCGCGAGCAGCTTGAGTGCGCGCTCGACCACGTTCTCCACCGTGAAGCCGAAGTGCTTGAGCACGTCGGAGGACGGCCCCGAGGCGCCGAAGGTCGTCATCCCGAGCACGTCGCCCTCAAGGCCGACCCATCGATACCACGACATCGGCGCGCCCGCTTCGATCGCGAGCCGGTGGCGCAGCGCCGGCGGCAGGACCGAATCGCGATAGGCCGCCTCCTGTTTTTCGAACAGCTCCATACTCGGCATGCTGACCACGCGCACGGCATGGCCGCGCTTTTCGAGGTCCTCGCGGGCGCCGACCGCGAGATGCAGTTCGGAGCCACTCGCCAGCAGGATTATTTCCGCGCTGCGTCCCTTGGTCTCGCAGAGCACATAGGCTCCACGAGCCAGTTCGCGCGCCGGCGCCATCGCGGCGCGGTCGAGCGTCGGGAGCTTCTGCCGGCACAACGCCAGCAGCACCGGGCCGCCCCGATGCGTCATCGCGGCGCGCCACGCTTCGGCGGCCTCATTGGCGTCGCCCGGCCGAATCACCATGAAATTCGGAATCGCGCGCAGGCCCGCGAGCTGCTCGATCGACTGATGAGTCGGGCCGTCTTCGCCCAACCCGATCGAATCGTGGGTGAAGACGTAAATCACGTGGACACCCATCAGCGCCGCCAGTCTGAGCGAGGGCCGGCAATAATCGGTGAAGATAAGGAAGCTCGAGCCGTAGGGGATGAAGCCGCCGTGCACCGCGATGCCGTTTAAGATCGCGCACATCCCGTGCTCGCGGATGCCGAAGTGCAAGTTGCGTCCGGCGTAGTCGTGGCGCTCGAAATCGCCGCCGTCGATCACGTCGACGAAAGTTGATTCGTTGAGGTCGGCCGCGCCGCCGAACAGGTTCCAGACTTTTTTGGCAATCGCCTGCTCGGCGCGCGAGGCGGACTCGCGCGTGGCCAGCGTGTCCTTGGGCGTGAACTGCGGCAGTTCGGCGTCCCATCCCGCCGGCAGTTCGCCCGCCAGCATCGACTTGAACTCCGCCGCCGCGGCCGGATGCGCCTTGGCGTAGCGCTCGAAGCGGCCGTTCCAGTCGGATTCATGCTCGCGCCCGCGCGCGCCGCACTCGCGGAAATGCTTGAGCGCCTCGTCGGGGACGTAAAAGGCCGGCTCCTCGGGCCATCCGTAAAAACGCTTGGTCAGTTTGACCTCTTCGACCCCGAGCGCCTGACCGTGCGCCTTCGAGGTGTCCTGCCGATTCGGACTGCCGTAGCCGATATGCGATCGCACGCGGATGAGCGAGGGCCGGTTCTGTTCGGCGATCGCGTTTTCGATCGCGCGCGCGACCGCGCCGAGATCGTTGGCGTCGTCCACGGCCTGGGTATGCCAGCCATAGGCGTTGAAGCGCTCGGTTACGTTCTCGTCGAACGACAGTTCGGTGCCGCCGTCGATCGTGATGTGGTTGTCGTCGTAGATGTAGATGATGTTGCCGAGGCCGAGATGCCCGGCGATCGAGGCCGCCTCGCTCGACACGCCCTCCATCAGGTCGCCGTCGCCGCAGATGCCGAAGACGCGATGGTCGAAGAGCCCCGAGTCGTCGCGCTCGAAGCGGGCGCGCAGATGCTTCGCCGCCAGCGCCATCCCGATGCCGTTGCCGACGCCCTGGCCGAGCGGTCCGGTCGTGGTCTCGACCCCGGGCGTGACGCCGTATTCGGGATGGCCGGGCGTGATGCTGCCGAGTTGGCGGAACTGTTTGATCTGCTCCAGCGGCAGGTCATAGCCGGTCAGATACAGCACCGCATACAGCAGCATCGAGCCGTGCCCGGCCGAGAGCACGAAACGGTCGCGTCCGAACCAGTGCGGGTTGGCCGGGTTGTAGCGCATGAAGCGCGTCCACAGAAGGTAGGCGATGGGCGCCATGCCCATCGGCATCCCGGGATGGCCCGAGTTGGCCTTCTGCACCGCGTCGATCGCCAGCACCCGGATCGAGTTGATGCAAAGTTGATCGAGATTGGATTCCGAGGCCTTGATTTTAGTTGCAGACGCCACCTTTACTCCGATCGTCGTCTATTCCGACTGTCGTGGCGACGGCCGCCGGCGGCCGTCCGGGTTTCACACGTTTTCAGTTTAACCAAACTTATGTGCGGGGCGCCCTTCGCCGAGCGAGTCACCATCTGGACCAATCGGCATTTCGACAAGTTACCACTTTGACTGGTCCTCATCCTTGGGGTCGCCCGACCGATGGCGCATCAGATTGACGGCATCCTTGGCCGCGCCTTTATCGCCCAGCTTGAGCGCCTCGGTGAAGCGCTGCGCCACCATCCGCATCAACGCGCCTTCTTCAGGATCGAGTTCGCTCGCGATCGCGGCCAGACGCGCCATCGCGCCCCTGAGCTGCTCCAGCGAGCCCGGCAGATCGCCGCGCTCGCGGCATGCGACCGCGGCGCGCAAGCGCTGGCGGAGTTCGGCGACGATGGGCCGCGCGCGCGCTCCGATAGTGACCTCGAGTTCGCCCAGGTTGTCCGCGAGTTTGAGGAACGGGTCGAGCGATAGGTCATCGGAAGGCACCGCTTGATTTTCTACCGCATTGCGGTGGCGTTGCAAGGACGAAACCTCAAACTGGGACCTGTCTATGAATGATGTGGGACAGTGATGTAGAAGTGACGGGCCTTTTGGTACAAGATTGAGGGTCGCAACGACCAAACGCAGGAGCATTGGGGCTTAAATGAGACGCATCGGTGATCGCCGCGTGGTGGTAACCGGCTTGGGCCTGGTCACACCGCTAGGCACGGGAATCGAGAAGAACTGGGAGGCCCTGATGGCGGGGCGCTCGGGCATCGGCCCGATAACCCGTTTCGACGTTTCCGACTTCGCCGCCCGTATCGCGGGCGAAGTGCGTGACTTCGATCCCTGTGACTGGATCGAGAAGAAGGACGTCAAAAAGATGGACCTCTTCATCCAGTACGCGGTGGGCGCGGCCGAGCAGGCGATGCGCCAGTCGGCGCTCAAGATCGACGAGAGCAACGCCGACCGCGTCGGCGTGCTGGTCGGAGTCGGCATCGGCGGCCTTCTCACGATCGAGGAAAACCATCTGCTTTTTCTCGACACCCGCCTAAAGCGCATCACGCCGTTTTTCATCCCCAAACTGATCAGCAACCTGGCCCCGGGCCAGATCGCGATCCGCTACGGCGCGCGCGGCATCAACCTGGCCACCACCAGCGCCTGCGCCTCCGGCAGCCACGCGGTGGGCGAGGCCTACCGGATGATCCGCGACGGCTACCTCGACGCGGCGATCACCGGGGGCGCGGAAGCGGCGCTGACCTCGCTCGGCATCGGCGGGTTCATCGCGATGCGCGCGCTGTCGACGCGCAACGACGCGCCCGAGGCCGCCAGCCGCCCGTTCGACGCCGAACGCGACGGCTTCGTGATGTCCGAGGGCGCCGCGGCGCTGATCCTCGAGGAACGCGAGGCGGCGCTCAAGCGCGGCGCCAACATCGTGGCCGAAATCGCCGGCTACGCGGCCAATGGCGACGCCTATCACATGACCTCGCCGTCGCCGGAGGGGCAGGGCGCCGGGCGCTGCATGATGCTGTGTCTGCAGGACGGCGAACTCGATCCCAACGAGGTCGACTACATCAACGCGCACGGAACCTCGACGCCGCAGGGCGACACCGCCGAGACGCAGGCGATCAAGCACGTGTTCGGCGAACGCGCGGCCAAAATCGCCGTGAGTTCGACCAAGTCGATGACCGGGCACACCTTGGGCGCGGCCGGCGCGATCGAGTCGGTCTACACGGTGCTGGCGATCCAGCGCGGGATGGTGCCGCCGACGATCAACTATGAGCATCCCGATCCGGCATGCGACCTGGACTACGTGCCGAACCGCCCGCGGCCCGCGAAGATTCGCGTCGCGCTGAACAATTCGTTCGGGTTCGGAGGCACCAACACCACGCTGGCCTTCCGGCCCGCGATCGAGCTGAGCGGGAAGTAACAAGATGGGATCGCGAATCGTTGCGACCGGGCGCGCGCTGCCGCGCACCGCGGTTACCAATCATGAACTCGCGCGAGTCGTGGACACCTCCGACGAGTGGGTGCGCACGCGCACCGGAATCGGAACTCGCTACGTGATGTCCAGCGGCGAATCGCTGGTCGATATCGCCGCCGCCGCGAGCACCATCGCGCTCGAGCGCGCCGGGATACGGCCCGCCGAGCTCGACGCGATAATCGTCGGCACGGTCTCCTCCGAATACGGCTTTCCGTCGTTCGCCTGCCAGCTTCAGCATCGCCTGGGCCTCGATTCGATCCCGGCCTACGACGTCGCCGCGGCCTGCTCGGGCTTCGTCTACGCGCTCAGCGTGGCCGACAACGCGATGCGCGCCGGCGATTACTCGCGCGTGCTGCTGGTCGGCACCGACGCGCTTTCAACCATGGTGGACTGGAACGATCGCGCGGTCTCCGTGCTGTTCGGCGACGGGGCCGGAGCGGCGGTGATGGTTTCCGAGCCGGGGCCGCGCGGCGTGCTCGCCAGCCTGCTGCGCGCCTCGGGCGAATACTGGCACCTGCTCTCGGTGCGATCGACCGGGGTGCGCGCGACGCTCGACTCCGAAGTGCGGCGCTCGCCCGACGACGCGATCAAGATGAAAGGGCCGGAGCTGTTCAAGCTGGCGGTGCGCTCGATGGCCGACGTCACGCTCAAGGTGGCCGAGCGCGCCGGCGTGTGCATGGACGACGTCGCGTTGATCGTGCCGCACCAAGCCAACATCCGCATCCTCAACGCGGTCGCCGATCGTCTGGGCGTCTCGCAGAACAAGGTTTTCACCAATATCGACCGCTACGGCAACACCTCGGCCGCCTCGGTGCCGATCGCGTTGGACGAGGCGGTCGAAGCCAACCGCATCCACGACAACGACCTGGTGATGCTCAACGCCTGCGGCGGCGGCCTGACCTGGGGCGCCAACCTGGTGCGCTGGTAGGGCGCCGCTCGCGACGCGGACGCGTCCGACCGTTACTTCGCGGGCGGATTCGCCGCCGGAAAATTCGCCAGTTCGTCTTCCATCGGCTCTTCTCCGGAGACGTCGCGCGTGCCCTCGACGGCGAGCTTTACCGGCGTCTCGCCGTGCTTCTGAATCCGGTACTTGGTGAGGCTCATCCGGCGGAACTCCATCGGGACACCCTCGCAGATCAGGAACGACGGCCCATTGCAGACCTGGATATGCAGATGCGGCTCGGTCGAGTTGCCGGAGTTGCCGAGACGGCCGAGGACCCGTCCGCGATGAACCTGCTCGCCGAGTTTCACGGTGATGCTGCCGGGAATCAGATGCGCATAGCCGACGTAGCGGCCGCCGCCGATGTCCTCGACGAGATGATTGCCCGCGATGTTGACGAGGTTCATCGTCACCGCCATTTGCTTGGCCTGAGGAACATTCTCGGGGAGTCCGTCTTTGAGGCTGACGATTTTTCCGTCGGCGACCGCGAGGATCGGAACGCCGTAGGCGTGATAGCTCGAATTTTTGGACTGGTCGCCGGAATAGCTGCTGCCGTCATCGCCGAGCTTTATGAAATCGATCGCGTAGCGCTCCGGCACCCGCGGCGTGCCGTTGAGCACGATGACCGCGCGCCGATGGATTGAAGCGTTGGACGGTCCGTTTGCGGCAAGCCAGCGATCGCCCGTGAACGGTTCGTCGATCGGGGCGGCGCCGGTCTTTCTTATCGTCAGCTTATCCAGCGGAATCCGCTGCGCATTGTTCGGGTCGCCGTCGGCCTCGACCACCAGCGAGTTCTCGAGCTGCCGCGGCGTTTCGCGTCCGGCAAAGTTGAGGAAGACGAAGAGCACTCCGCTCGCGCCCGGCGGCAGGACCGGATCGTAAGCCGCCAGATGACTTTGCGGCGCCGCCGGCCTGAACGAGGACTTCAGAGCATCGCCCTCGATAGTCGCCGCGAATTTGGCGCCGCCGACGCCGCGCATGCGGAGCGACACGATGCGCGCCGGTTTTCTGCCGTAGTTGGTGAGATAAAACTCGTAGGCGAGATGCGCCGTGCCGTCGCCGATCACCGGGATGAGCGGTCCGGCCGACGGCCATCCGCCGACCAGCATCACGCTTTCGAGCTGCAGCGAGCTGGCCAGCGGCACCTCCTGGGCGTGAACGGCCGCCTGGCCGGCGGCGCACAATGCCCCGGCGAGTACCATTGCAACGATCGGATGATGTGGATGTCGCATACGGATGAAGCTCCTTGTCCCCTCGATTATCAGGGCAAATCGCCGCGCGTTCAATCGCGCGTCCGCCGGCGCTTTCGCGCGGACATGGCGGTGCGCTAGAAGTGAGCGCGGAAGGTCGCGATGGCGCCGCTTGAGATCGCCGACGGAAAAATCACGGTTCGCGGCCTGGAGCTGGAGGTCGCGCATCGCGGCGCCGGACCGCTGCTCCTGCTGCTGCACGGAGCCGGCGGAATCGATCCGCGCGCCGAGTTTCTCGATCTACTCGCGCGCCATTTCGAGGTCGTGGCCCCCTCGCATCCGGGCTTCGGCAACTCGCCGCTGCCCGATCTCTTCGATAGCGTCGACGACCTCGCCTACGTCTATCTCGATCTGCTCGAGCAGTTCGATCTGCGCGACGTAACTCTCGCGGGCTTTTCATTGGGCGGATGGATCGCCGCCGAGATCGCCGTGCGCTGCGCCCATCGCCTCTCGCGGCTCATCCTGGCCGGCCCGGTTGGAATCAAGGCCGGCGACCGCGAGACGCGCGACATCCCGGACATCTTCGCGCTGCCGCCTGACGAGGTGACGCGGCTCGTCTACCACGATCCGCGAAAAGCTGCGGTCGATTACGCCGCGATGTCCGACGAGCAACTCAGGATAATCGCGCGCAACCGCCAATCGCTCGCGCTGTATACCTGGGAGCCTTACATGCACAACCCCAAGCTGCGCTATCGGCTCGGCAGGCTCAAATTGCCGGTCCTGCTGATCCGCGGGGCGAGCGACGGCCTGGTGAGCGAGCAATATCTCGAAGCATACCGTGCGGCGATCCCCGGCGCGCGGATGGAAGTGATCGCGCACGCCGGACACGCACCGCAAATCGAGCAGCCGCGCGCGCTCGTGGAGCGGATGCTCGCGTTCACGCGCGAACCAGGCGCCGGGCGCGCCGCCAGGCATGGCCGGCCATGAGAACCTGGTTTTTCACCGAGACCGCGTGGCCGTACCTGCCCGACGAGTACGACTCGATTCGGGTGACGCTGCCCAATCGTCATTACGATCCGCATATCGGCGCCGAACTGTACCATCGCTATCTCGACGAATGGCTGCACGCCGAGGCGATGGGCCTCGACCTCATGCTCAACGAGCATCATCAGACCGCGACCTGCCTCGACCCCGCCGCGCCGATCATGCTCGGCGTGCTGGCGCGCCAGACCAGCCGGGCGCGACTGCTGCTGCTCGGCAATCCGATCGCCAATCGCCGCCAGCCCGTGCGCGTTGCCGAGGAGATGGCGATGGTCGATAACCTGGCTCGCGGACGCATCGAGGTCGGCTTCGTGCGCGGCGTGCCGTACGAGATTTCGGCGGCCAACGCGAGCCCGCTTCGGATGAGCGAGCGCTTCTGGGAGGCGCACGACCTGATCCTCAAGGCCTGGACCACGCACGACGGGCCGTTTAGCTGGGAAGGCCGCTTCTTTCATCATCGCCAGGTCAACATCTGGCCGCGCCCCTACCAGCAGCCGCATCCTCCGGTCTGGATCACCGCGCTCAGCCCCAGCAGCGTGCCGGCGGTGGCGGAAAAGGGCTACGTGGTTGCGACCTTTCTCACCGGGTTCGAGATCGCGAAAAGAATTTTCGACTCCTACCGCGAAGCCGCGGCGCGCCTGGGCCGCCAGACGACGTCGGACCGCCTCGCCTACGCCGCGCTCGTCTATACCGGCGACACTGACGAGGAAGGTCGGGCCGGCGCGCGCAAGCTGATGTGGTATATGCACGCCAACAAGGTGCCGCCGCAGTTCGTGATGCCGCCCGGCTACGTGCCGGTCGAAGCCGAGGCGCACGCGATGCGCAAGGGCTCGCTCTACGACTTCAGCCGCCTCACGTTGGAGCAGGCGATGGCGCAGGGCATCGTGTTCGCCGGCAACCCGGATTCCGTGTTCAAACAGATCAAGGCGCATTACCAGCACGTCGGCGGCTACGGCCATCTGCTGCTGATGGGGCAGGCGGGATTTCTCGACCATCGCGAGACCGTCGTCGGGATCGATCGCTTCGCGCGCGACGTCTATCCGCGTGTGCGCGAACTCGCATGAGTCGCGAAAAAACGGCTCGATTGCTACTATGAAGTGATACTTTAAGTTGACGTTTGCCCCGAAAGATAGTTAAGCGGACGGATCATCTGAGAAGGCGGCGCAGCCCTTGATGCTCGAAGGTGTGGTGCCGTGGCCGGAACCGGTCGCGGAGCTTTACAGAAAACTGGGTTACTGGCGCGGCGAGCCGATCGGCGAGCGCTTCGATCGTTCGGTTGCGGACAGCGCGGCTCGCCTCGCCGTGGTCGACGGCGAGCGGCGCGTCACTTACCGCGAGTTGGGTGCGATGGTCGAGCGGCTCGCGCTCCATTTCGCGGAGCGCGGCGTCGCGTCGGGCCGGCGCGTCATCTTCCAGCTACCCAACGGTTTGGAATGCGTGGCCGCGTACTTCGCCTGTCTCAAGACCGGCGCGATTCCGGTCGCGACCCTGCCGGCGCATCGCCACACCGAGATAACCCATCTCGCGCGCTTCACCGACGCCTACGCCTGGCTCATCCCGGCCGAGTATCGGCGCTTCGATTACGTCGCGATGGCGACTGAGTTGCGCGACGCGCTGCCGTCGATGCGTGAGGTGTTCGTGATGGGCGCGCGCGCCGGCGCCGGGATGACGCTGCTACCGGAGCTGCTCGATGATCCGATCGAAGAGCGCGTCGCGCCGTCCACGCTGGCGCGGCTTTCTCCGCGCGCCGACCAGGTTGCGGTCTTCCAGCTCTCGGGCGGCAGCACGGGGCTGCCGAAAGTAATCCCGCGCACGCACGACGACTATCTCTACAATTCCCTGCGCCTGGCGGAATGCTCGGGCTTCGATCGCGACGGCGTCGCGTTGATCGCAATTCCGATGATGCACAACTTCCCGCTGCTGGGCGCGGTGCAATCGGGGATTCTGCTCGGCGCGCGAATCGTGCTGGCGCCGACGCCCGAGGCCGAAACGGTCTTCCCGCTGATCGAGCGCGAGCGCGTGACCTGGATCTGCGCGGTGCCCGCGATGGCGGTGAGCTGGCTGAACGATCCGCGCTTTGCGCGGACCGATTTTTCCTCGCTGCGCTCGCTGGCGGTGGGCGGCCAGCGCCTCAATCCCGAACCCGCGCGCCGCCTGCTGAGCGAACTCGGCCCGGTCGTGACGCAGGTGTACGGGATGGCCGAGGGACTGTGCTGTTCGACGCGTCGCGGCGATCCCGAAGAGGTCATCGTCAACACGCAGGGCCGCCCGATTTGCGAGCACGACGAGCTGCGCGTGGTCGGCGACGACGGGCGCGAGGCCGCGCCGGGCGAGGTCGGCGAGCTGCTCTGCCGCGGGCCCTACACGCCTCGCGGCTACTACCGCGCCGAGGAACACAATCGAGGATCGTTCACGCCCGACGGCTTCTATCGCACCGGCGATCTGGTGATGAGGCATCCGAGCGGCAACCTGGTCGTCGAGGGACGGCGCAAGGACGTGATCAACCGCGGCGGCGAGAAGATCAGCGCCGAGGAAATGGAAGACCTGGTGCTGTCGCATCCGGCGGTGCTCAATGCGGCGATCGTCGCGATGCCCGACGAGGTATTGGGCGAGCGCGCCTGCGCGTACGTGGTGCTGCGCGCGGGCGCCGGCCTGACCTTCGCCGAGCTGGCGCGCCATCTGGAAGGGCGGCGCATCGCGCGCTTCAAAATCCCCGAGCGGCTGGAAATCGTCGAGCGTTTTCCGATGACCGCCGTGGGCAAGATTTCGAAGAAGGACTTGCGCGCGGACATCGTGGCCAAGCTGGCGCGCGAGACCGGCGCGAAAAAGCCCGCAAGCGGGGCCAAGCCCTAAGACGGCAGTAAACCGTACGCCAAAGGTAAATTGATGAGCGCGATACTTGATGAAATCACCGCCGCCTATGAACCGCTCGGCGTGGCGGTCGAGGGCGTCGCCACCTATGGCACGTACTATCGGTTGCGCTGCGCGCGATGCGGCGCGGCGTTGGGATGCGTCGGCGATAAGCTGCTGCCCGGGATGGCGCGCGAGCTGGTCGACGGCGAAATGGACCTTTACGCGGCGGGCCTGGCCGGATGCGCTTGCGGCTTCCAGGCCGAACGCGCCGGCTCGATCGATCCCGCGCGCGCCACCGCCGCTAAAGCCCGTTTTGCGTGAGCGGGGTGCGGCGCGCTAGATTCGAGCAAGCGGCCACCAAGAGAGGAATGCCAATATGGCGCTGAGCAATTTAACCTCGGACAAGATCGGCCTCGACATGATCCACGATGAGCCGAGCGACGTCTCCGAGCATGGCGAGCGCGTGCGCGGCGGCGGGCTGTGGCCGTTCTGGACGCAGATCTATGCCCAGGGGGATCCGCTGCCCGATCTCTCCTGCAAGGTCGACCGTCCCGAGCACGACTTCGACGAGGGCGACGAGTTGCCCGAAGACTACCGCGCGTTGCTGATGAAGATGCTGCGCCACGAGGGCGAGCGCGCCGGCAACAAGAGTTTCCTTGGCCTGATGGGAACGTGTATCGAGGTCGCCGAGACGCTGGCGCCCGACGCCGCGGCGCGGCTGGTCAAGTCGGAGTACCTGGCCGAGGAACTCAAACACGCGATCATGTTCCATCGGATCGCGGTCGGCCTGGACCCGGATTTCGCGCTGCGCGACGTGCCGTACGCGCACTACGCGTTCCATCTGCCCAAGGACACCTGGGCCGACGACGCGTTCTTTCACTTCCTGGTCGATCTCAACGGCGCGTTTCATGCCCGCGACTGGCGCGAATCGAGCTACGCGCCGCTGCGCAAGATTTCGCGCACGGTCGAGCGCGACGAGTTCGGCCACTCCGAGATGGGCTACCATTTTCTGAGCGCGATTTGCGCGGAGCGCCGCGGCCTGGCGCTCGCCCAGGCGCTGCTGCCGAAATGGTACGCGGCGGCGCTCGACATGTTCGGCCGCTCCGATTCGCCCAACACGCCGCGCTTCATCCAATGGGGCCTCAAGGGCGTCGGCAATTCCGAGATTCGCGCCGCCTACAAAGACTATGTCGATCGCAAGCTCGTCGCGCTGGGGCTGGACCTGCCCGACGAGCGTCAGGGCCGCCGCTTTCTTTAGGCGAGCCGTCGGCGGCGCGCATTGTGTGAATCCGTGTGCGTCCGCCATCCACGCTACGCACGTTTCCGGCGCCGGCGAGCATTCCCGGAGCCGCTCGCGCGGATGATCGGCGGATGATCGACGACCTGCTGAGACGCCGCGCGCTGATCGTCGTCGGCAAGGGCGGTGTCGGGCGCTCCAGCGTTAGCGGCGCGCTCGCGATGCTGCGCGCGAGCGACCCGGCCCGCGTGCTCGCGATGGAATACGACCGGCTCGGCGCGTTAACCAGCGCGTTGGGGCGCAAACCCGGCTTCGATCCGGCCGAAGCCGCACCGGGTCTATGGACAGTGGTCCTCGACGGTGCGCATCAGCTCGAAGAGTATCTTTCCACCGTGGTGCCCAGCCGCGCGCTGCTCACGGCGGTGGTCAACAGTGGCGCCTACCGCTATTTCGTCGACGCGGCGCCGGGTCTGCGCGAGTTGATCATGATCGGGAAAATATACCACGAGCTCGAGTATCGGCCGCCCTCGCCGCCGTGGGACCTGGTGGTGCTCGACGCTCCCGCAAGCGGCCAGGCGCTGAGCGTGCTGCGGATGCCGCTGGCGGCGCGGGAGGCTTTCGGCATGGGGATCGTCGGCCGCACGGCCGCGAACGTGGCGGAACTGCTGCGCGACGCCGCGCGCTGCGGCGTCGTGCTCGTCACCTCGCCCGAGCCGTTCGCGGTGAGCGAGACGCTGGAGACCTACGCGGCGCTGCGCGGATTCGGCCTCGAAGTCGCCGCGGTGGTGTTCAACCGCGCGCGCGCGCCGCGCTTCGACGCGCACGCCGTCGCGCGGCTGGCGCGGCGCCCTGCGCTGCGCGCCGCCGCGCCCCATCTCGACGGCCTCGCCGCGCTGGCGCACGCCGAGCTGCGGCGCGCGGCGGGCGAGCGCCGCGCGCTCGAGCTCGTGCGCCGGCGCCTCGACGCGCCGGTAATCGAGCTCGCCGAGTGCCACGGCGTGGCAGGGCTCGCGCTGATCCGCGAGCTGGCGCGCCAGCTCGCGGCGCTGCGCGCGGGCGAAGCCCGCGCGCAGCCGCCATCCGCCTAGCGCAACTCGCGTCCGTCCGGCGGCGCGCGATATAGTATGAGTCGTGCGCCGCGTCCGGGCCGGGACCGGCGCTCGGCGAAGAGGACTACGCGCGATGGCTAGCGCAAGCAGGCGGCGGAGGGGATCGGCGGCGGCTGGACGATTGCGCCGCGCGCTTAAGCGGCTCGGTCCGCGGCGCGCGGCCGCGGGCGTCTTTCTGCTGTTCGTTTTCGGCTGCGGCTTTTACCTGGCACAGCTCTACGGCGAAACCTCCGCGCTGATCGAACAGCGTGAAGCCGCGCTGACCTCGGCCATCTACTCCGCGCCGCTCAAGATCGAGCGCGGTGACGATCTCGCCCGGCTCCATCTGCTCGACCGCCTCGAGCGCCTCAGCTACACCCGTGTCACCGAGCCGGTGCATCCCGGCGAATACGCGCTGATGCCCGGCCGCATCACGCTGTACCTGCGCGGCTTTCGCGAAGGGATGAGCGAGCGCCCGGCCGTGCTGGTTCATCTGACGCTCGCCGGTACCACGGTCGAGGGCGTGGCTGACTCGTTCGGCGCGGCGCTGCCGACGGCCACGATCGAACCCGAGGTGATCGGCCGCCTGCTGCCCGGAGCGCCGCCCGAGCGGGTCGAAGTCCAGCTAAGCGATCTTCCGCCCTACCTGGTGCGCGGATTGCTCGCGACCGAGGACCGTTACTTCTACTATCATCCGGGATTCGACCCGGTGCGGATGATCGAGGCGGCGATCGCCGACCTGCGATCGCATCACCTGGGCCAGGGCGCGAGCACGCTGACCCAGCAGCTCGCGCGCACCTTCATCGATCGCCACGAACGCACGTTTACCCGCAAGGGGCGTGAGCTGGCCGTGGCGCTGGTGATCGAGATACGCCTTGGCAAAAATCAGATCCTCGAGCGTTATATCAACGACGTGCCGATGGGCGCGTACGACGGCGCGCCGATCATCGGGATGCCGCAGGCGGCGCGCTATTTTTTCAACAAGGACCTGCACGAGGTTACCGCGGCGGAGGCGGCGACTCTCATCGGGATGATCCAGGCGCCGACGCTGTACGATCCGCGGCGCCACTCCGAGGCCAGCCGCGCGCGCCGCGACACGGTGCTGGGCGTGATGCGCCGCGACGGCGTGATCGACCCTGCCCAGTATGCGCAAGCCGTGGCTGCGCCGATCGCGATCGCCAAGCTGCCGGGTCTGCGCCGCGCGCCCTATTTCACCGACTACGTGATCGCGCAGGTCCAGCGGATTCCGGGCTTCGACGGCAACTTGGCCGGGCTTAAGGTCTACACCACGCTGGATTCGGAGATGGAGCAGGCGGCGCAAACGAGCGTCGCGTCGAATCTCAACCGGCTGGAGAAACAGCGTCCGCAGTTGCGCCGCGCGGCGCGCGACGCGGCGCTGGAGGGCTCGCTGCTCGCGCTCGACGTGCGCACCGGCGCGATTCTCGCGATGGTCGGCGGGCGCGACTATTCGACCAGCCAGTTCAACCGCGTGACGCAGGCCGAGCGCCAGCCCGGCTCGGCCTTCAAGCCGATCGTCTACCTGAGCGCGCTCGATCCGTCGCGCTCGCCGATCGGCCGGCCGGTCACGCTGGCCTCGTTGCTGCCCGACCGTCCGATGTCGTTCAACGGATGGACCCCGGTCAACTACGAGCGCACTTACCAGGGCACGGTGACGGTGGTCGAGGCGCTGGCCGAGTCGCTCAACGTGCCGACCGCCTATCTGGGCAGCCTGCTGGGCCCGTCCATGATCGTTGGCATGGCTCACGAGATGGGTATCGACGAGGACATTCCCGCGGTGCTGCCGATTTCGATCGGCGCCGCCGAGACCACGCTGCTCGAATTGACCGGCGCCTACCAGGTGTTCGCCGCCGCCGGCGTGTCACGGCCGCCCTACGCGCTGGAGGCGGTCTACGACGCGCACGACCATCTGATTTACCTGCATGCTCCGCGTGCGCTCAAGCTCGTCGGTGCGCCGGTCGCCTACCTGATCACCGGCGCGCTGGAGCAGGTGATCAAGTGGGGCACCGGGGCCGGGGCGGTAAAGATGGGGCTGGACTTTCCGGCCGCTGGAAAAACCGGCACCACCCAGGACTACCATGACGCCTACTTCGTCGGTTACACACCGCGGGTCGTGTGCGGCGTGTGGGTGGGGTTCGATCGTCCGCAGAGTCTTGGCGCCTCCGGCGCGACGGCCGCGCTGCCGGCATGGGTGAGCTTCATGCTCGACGTCACGCCGCGCACCTCCGCGTCATTCACGGTGCCGCCGGGGATCACGATGGCGACGATCGATCCGCAAAGCGGTGGTCTCGCTACGAGCGCTTGTCCGCGCACCGCCACCGTTCCGTTTCTGAACGGTACCGCGCCGACGCAGATCTGTCCGCTGCACGGCGGCCTCGCGCCCGCGCCGACTTTGGTTGCGGGTCGGGGCGTGGGGGCGCCGCTCCCGCCGGGCGCCGCGACGGCTCCTGGCACGGCTCCGGCGCCGGCGACCAACGGGCTTTTCGGCGCACTGGGAAATCTGCTCGGCTCGCTCTTCAGGCATTGAGACGCAGCGTGCGCGGCGGGTTATCTGAATCTCGCTGGAATCAGCGAGCGCGGGCCTCCGAGCCCTCCCCCAAGACAATTTGGGGGGAGGGAATAAAAGGTTGGCGGTTTGCCGCGATCTGAGTCCGCGAGCTGATCGTGGTCGTCGGAACCGCGGGTGCTTTCGTTCGGGTCCGCCCCGCTCAGCGCTGGTCGTCGTCGGAATCGCTCGTGTCGTCGTATGAATCGGATGCGTCGGTAGCGGCGCTATCGTCGGGCGCGGGCGACTCGGATGGCGCCGGGAGCGGCGCCATCGCAGCCTGCGAGGGCGAGGCCAGCCGTCGCGACACGATGATGAAGCCCGAGTGCGCGACCATCCGATGCACGGGGCGCACGCTCAGTCCCTTGACGTGCCAGTTGCGCAGCAGGGTCTCGAACGATTCGACTTCGCCGAAGCCGCCGTCGCGCTCGAGCGCCGTGACCGTGTCGCCCAGTTGGATCGCGGTCGGCACGTAGCAGACCAGCACGCCGCCCGCGCGCAGCGCACGCGCCGCCACGCCCAGTGCGCGGCCCGGCTCGGCGAGATCGAGGAAAAGGCGGTCGACGCCGGTCTCCGCGAAGCCGGCGTAGAGGTCGCCGAGCTTGAGCGTCCAGTTGGGCGCCTCGCCGAAAAACGCGGCGACGTTGCGCCGCGCGGCCGCGGCGAAGTCCTCGCGCAGCTCGTACGAGATGACGCGGCCGGCCGGTCCGACCGCCCGCAGAAGTGCGATGGTCAGCGCGCCCGCCCCGACGCCGCCCTCGATAACCGTGGCGCCCGGGAAGACGTCGCCCCAAATCAGCAGCGGCCCGGTATCCTTGGGATAGATTACCTGGGCCTGGCGCGGCAGATGCGGAATCAGGTCGGCGTAGGTGGGCCGCAGGACCAGGAATGTCTCGCCAGTGCTGAGCTTGACGCGCGAGCCCTCCTCGGTCCCGATCAGCTCGTCGGCGGCAATCTCGCCGCGGATGAGGATGCGCGTGCCGGGGCGCAGCATTTTCAGATAGCGGCGGCCCTTGCGATCGATGAACAGGACGGCGTCGTTGGATTTGAGTTTTGCTTCCAAGCGCTTAACGCTTAGACGCTCGGCGCGGCGCGCGCAACCGGGGGCCCGGCAAAGAGGGCGAGCGACGGACGGCCGCGGAACCTATCGATCAAATGGTTTTGCGAATAGGTTTGGGGCGTCCGGGTTGTGGTATACTGCTTTGGTTGGAACGTTGTCGAAGCGTCATGGGCGAGCCGGTGGCCGAATCCGTATCCGCGTTGATCTCGAGGGCACCAAAGCCGCGCCCGAGCGCGTAGCCGCCGCGCGGGCCCGTTCCCGAATCACAACCACAACCAAAAATCCAAAGAGAGAGAGCGTCATCGGTCATGGCTGAGAAAAAAGCGAAGACTGCGGAAAAGAGCCGCGATGTGAGCTACAAGCACCTCTGCCCGAGTTGCGGTGCGGAGAGCAAGGTCACGATGTTCGCCGGCTACGGCCGGCGTGGCTTCTTCCTGGTCTGCGAGAAAAACTGCGGCTACGTCGCACGCACGCGCTGAGGGAAGAGGAATAGAAGCGATGGCCAGGACTCGCAAGAGCAAGACCGCCAAGCGCGACCTGTATCCCAGTTTCGCCGACGCGCCCGACGAGACGGACGAAGATGCCGACCTGCCCAAGGACGAAGCCGGCCGCCGCAAGATCAAGCGCCAGTACCAGGAACTGCTGGGCATCCGGATCGAGAAGCTCAAGGGCCGCATCCTCAACCGCGAGCGCATCAACAAGACCATCGACGGCATCTACTTCATCTGCGCCAAATGTCTCAAGGTCTGCCACTCGCTCGACGATGGCCTGACCGAGGACCCCAACAACCAGAACAACCAGTGCGGCAAGTGCGGCAAGGCCCGCACTGCCGCCGCCTGAGCGCCGCGAGCCGCGACCGATGCGGGGACGCCGCCGCAAGGCGCGGCGAGGCGCCGTCACGCGATGGCGTGGCGGGCGCGGCTGTGCTTTTATTAACCGGATCAAACCGCTAATTGTCATGACGATGCCTGGTGCGCGGCGGTGGAGAGTTCTCTCGGACTCCCACTGAGAACGGCCGGCGCGGCCAATCGCGGCGCCGGGCGCGCGCGACAGCAGACGGCGGAGGAGCCATACAGGACCGATGTCCTTTCAGATAATTCCCCCCGATATCGATCTCGATTTCGTCGGCAAGCGCTACTTCTTCGTCGCGCTCTCGAGCCTCATCAACCTCGCGGCAATAGTCCTGCTGATAACGGTCGGGCTCAACTATGGCGTCGACTTCGTCGGCGGCAGCGTGGTGCAACTGCAATTCAAGAGCGCCACCGACGGCGGGCACATCCGCAGCGCACTCGAGCCGCTGGGCTTGGGCGAAGTGACGGTGCAGGACTTCGGCTCCGCCGACCGCCATCAGTACCTGGTCCGTTTCGAGAAGGTGAAGAGCGTCGGCAGCCTGGGCAAGAAACTCGAAGCGCAGCTCGATAAAGTCTACGGGCCGGACGCCGCGCAAGTGCTGCGGGTCGAGACGGTGGGCGCCAAAGTCGGTCACGACCTGCGCCGCAACGGCTTCATGGCGGTTATTTTCGCGACCATCTTCATGGGCATTTTCATCGCCTGGCAGTTCCGCGGCGTGAGCTGGAGCTTTGGCGCGGGCGCGGTGATCGCGCTGACGCATGACGTGCTGGTGGTGGTCGGCGCGCTGGTCATCTCGCGCCTGGAGTTCGATCTCACGACGCTGGCCGCGCTGCTGACGGTCATCGGCTACTCGGTGCACGACACCATCATCGTGTCGGACCGGATACGCGAGGATGCGGCCAAGCGCCGGCGCGACCCGATCGCGGCGATCATGAACCGCGCGATCAACGAGACGCTCGCCCGCACCATCCTGACCTCGGGCACCGCGATCGCGGTGCTGATCGCACTGCTCACGCTGGGCGGTCCGATCCTGCGCCCGTCGGCCTTCACCCTGCTGGTCGGCTTCATCACCGGGACCTACTCGTCGATCTATATCGCGGGCCCGGTGGTGTTGTTCTGGGAGGGCAAGAGTGGCGGCAGGGGTCGTAGCGCGGTCACGCGCGCGGCCTAGGTCTACGCTTCATTGATAAAGAGTTTGTCATCCTGAGAGTTTGTGGTTTCTCCGATCGTTAGCGGTTGGGGGCATCCTGAGCGAGCGCTGCGCGAGTCGAAGGATCCCGTAAAAACTCGGGGTCTTTCGACTCCGGCCGCAATCGCTCACCGGCTCAGGATGACGGAAAGGGGCTAACGAACGCCCAGAGACTGGCTAACGATGACCGACCGCGCCGCGGCACTGTGAATCAGCACGTCATAAACACCGGGCGAGGGCTTTACCGGTTGAGCCTCGCCGCGCCGCCCACGATCACGGCGGAGGACATAAACCTCACGCTCAGTTTCGCGCGCGCCGACGGCCTGGAGCGAGTCGGCTTTCTGTGCACGATCGCGCGCGCGATTGCCGCGGCGCCGGACGAGCCCGACCCCGACGCGATGCTCTCGCGGCTGGCCCCGTGGTTCGAGCGCGAGTTCGAGCAGACGCGCGAAGCGGCGCTCAAGTCGCTGCGCAGCGAGCACAAGCCGCTGACGGTGCGTTTCGACCGCGAGCATCCGGGCCCCTTCGACCGCTGACGGAAAGTCGATTGGGAGGGCCGATCGAAAACCGATCGATGATAAACCGATCGGCCTGAATCGGAAGGCTGGTTGCCGCAGCGCGCCTTGTTGTGACCGGCGGACGAATTACTGAATTTTCAAACCCGCGCGCAAGGCTTCGCGCTGCTCCTCCATCTTCGCGGGCACGCTAGCGCCTATCTTTTTGAAGAACTCAGCCTGCGAATCGAGTTCGACCGCCCACTCCCGCGGCTTCACGGACATCGCCTCTTTCAAGGAATCGTTGGCAATCTCGAGGCCCGTGAGATCGAGCGCGCCTTCCGCCGGCCGCAGGCCCACCGCCGAGTGCTCGGCCGCGGCATGGCCGTGCACCCGGTCCACGATCCATTTGAGGACGCGGATGTTCTCGCCGTAGCCGGGCCACAAAAAACGGCCCTCACGATCCTTCCTGAACCAGTTGACCATGAAAACTTTGGGCGGATTTTTCAGCTTCTCCTGCATCCCCAGCCAGTGGGCAAAATAGTTGCCCATGTTGTATCCGCAAAACGGCAGCATCGCCATCGGATCGCGGCGCACGACACCGACCTTGCCGGTGGCGGCGGCCGTGGTCTCGGAGCCCATGGTTGCGCCCAGGTAAACGCCGTGGGCCCGATCCAAGGATTCGAGCACCAGCGGCACCGTCGAGGCGCGGCGGCCGCCGAAAATTATCGCGGAGATTGGCACGCCTTGCGGGGAATCCGCATTCGGAGAAAGCGCGGGATTGTTGCGCATCGGGGTGGTGAAACGGCTGTTGGGATGCGCCGCCGGCTGGCCCGCATCCCTGCGCCACGGCCGCCCTTGCCAGTCGATGAGGCCCTCGGGAGGATCGACACCCATGCCCTCCCACCAGACGTCGCCGTCCGCGGTCGTGGCGACGTTGGTGAAGATGGTATCGCGCTCGACCATTTTCATGGCGTTCGGGTTCGAACGCGCACTGGTTCCCGGCGCGACACCGAAATATCCGGCTTCCGGATTGACCGCCCACAGGCGGCCATCGGCCCCGACGCGCATCCACGCGATGTCGTCACCCACGGTGGTTACGCGCCAGCCGCGAAAAGCCGGCGGCGGCGTGAGCATCGCAAGATTGGTTTTGCCGCACGCGCTTGGAAATGCCGCCGCGACGTAGGCGGTTTCGCCTGCGGGACTTTCGAGGCCCAGGATCAGCATGTGCTCCGCCAGCCAGCCTTCCTGGTTGCCGAGCCAGCTCGCGATGCGCAACGCGAAACATTTCTTGCTCAGCAGCGCGTTGCCGCCGTAACCGCTGCCGGCCGACCAGACCGTGTTGTCCTGCGGGAAATGGCATATGAGGCGGCGTTGCCGGTCGCAATCCAGGGTGGAATGGAGTCCGCGATTGAAGTCGCCGGACGGTCCCAGCGCAGCGAGGGCCACGGCGCCCATCCGGGTCATCAGTCCCATGTTGAGCGCGACATAGATGCTATCCGTCAGCTCGACGCCGACTTTTGAAAACGGGGAATCGAGCGGACCCATGATGTACGGAACGACGTACATCGTGCGGCCGCGCATCGAACCGTCGAACCATCCGCGCATCCGCGCGTAAGTTTCGTCGGGCGCCATCCAGTTGTTGGTGGGCCCCGCATCGTCCTTGTTCGGCGTGCAGATGAAGGTAAGGTCCTCGGAGCGTGCGACGTCGTTGGGATTGGACCGATGCAGGTAACAGCCGGGCCGCTTGCCCGGGTCGAGCGGAATCAGCACGCCTGCCGCGACCGCTTGCTGGGACAGGCGCCGGCGTTCCTCTTCGCTGCCGTCGCACCATTCGACTCGATCCGGCTTGGTCAGGCGGACCGCCTCGGCCACCCATTCCGACAGAAAACGGTTTGCGGTAGCGTTCTTCTTCGCGGCTGAGTTTGTCATCGCAGTGACTTCAGATTTGGCGATTCCTGGTTTGATTTACTCGCGTGCTCAATAATTGCGCAAGATTAAACGTCTAAATACGACTCGATTGCAATATTATAATTACTGATATTCAAATTTTGAAGAGGACTATTTGAAGAGGACTAAGCGATGGCAGTTGAAACGAGGCCGGCACGCGAGGCCGACGTCGCCGAAATCGCGCGGCTGGTGGCGGCGATTGCGGCTTACCACGAATCCATCGATGAGCGGGCGCGGTTTGACTGGGCGGAGATTCGCCAGGCGCCGGCCTGGCTCAAGACGGTGCTCGCCCGCGACCATCACGCACTGTGGGTCGCCGACGCGGGCGAGGGCCATCTGGTGGGCTACCTGTGGGTGCGCCTGCTGCGCGACCATCAGGGCTATCTGCCGCGGCTGCGTGGCTATGTCAACCATGCCTACCTGGAGGAGAACTGGCGCGGCCGAGGACTGATGAAGCCGATGCTGGAAGCGGCCTACGAATGGTTTCTATCCAAGGATGTGACGGTGGTGACGCTGCTGGTGTTGCATCGCAACTGGCCCGGATCGTCGGCGTGGTACAAGCTCGGCTACGAGGACTGGACCCACGAGCGGCGCCTGGAGCTCAAGCCGCGGGCGAAGTAGCGCTCAGGCATTCGCGCCGTTTGCGATGATCGCCTCCAGCCGCTTCATCGCGACCGTGAGCTTGCGGCCCTCGCGCGAGAGCGCTTTGCGCCGGCGCAGATCGTTCATCACCTCGCTGACCTTGGGCCGCGAAGCGCCGACCAGATCGGCAAGCTGTTTGTGCGTCGGTACGATCCCGAGCACCACGCCGCGATGGTTCTGCACGCCGAACTCGACCGCCAGCTCGATCAACGCCACCGCCACCCGCTGCAGCAGGGCGAATCCGATGAAGCTGGGGTAGCGGGCGAGGATGCGGCCGATCCGGTTTTCGGCCGGCTCGGAGACGCGCGCGTAGGCGCTGTAGTCGACGCCCAGGGTGATCGCGACGTAGCGTTCGATGGGCAGTCGCGCGACCCGGCAATCGCTAAGCGCCACCCACTCGAAGTTATGGCCAACCTCCGGGGGCATCTGGGGCAGCCTGAAGATCACCCCGGGCATCATCATCGCCACCACGCGCGGACCATCGCCGTTGAGGTGGCTTAGTTGCGCGGCGCCCGAAAGCAGGATGTGCACCTCAGCCGAGGGTTTGCCGAGTTCCTGAAAGATGACGCCGTTGCGTTTGACGCTCCTGACCGACATCGAATCGTTCAGTGCTTTCAGTTGAGCGGCTGAAAGCCAGGACAGGCCCTTGAGCCGTCCCAGCAACTCGAGGTCCGAAAGCGTTTCAGGACGCGCAGCTCGCATCGCTCAGCCTCCAGCCAAGACACGAGCCCGAATGGGCGTTGTAAGGGTAGATGTAATTCCGGACGAAGGAGCGGCCTAGAGGCATTTTCTCAATCACCCGTCGCATATTTTCAACTGTCATCATCGCTCAGTGACGCGATAGCCAATCGAAAGACCGCCAAAATGTAGCAAAGCACGGAACCCAAATCTCTACGACGATCGAAAAAAAGCATCCGCAGCCGGTAACCCGGGTTACTCAGGTGTTCTTTTACCGGGCGATTCATAAAGCGAACGAGATGTTTCGGGTCGTGAAGCTCTTCGCGCGATCCCGGGGCTGGCGGATTGCGCGCTCGCGAGTCGAATCAGGTGCTGGCGACAGATGGTAACCTTCGTTACATTGTGGGAGTCTCCTTGGGAGGAGCGGATGAAACAAACCAGATCGAGCAAACCCGCGCGCAAGGCGGTCACCACCGAACTCGCTGAGCATCGCAGCGCGGGCGAGGCCAGAAGGTTGCGGCATAATCTAGCCTTGGTGAAAGGCCTCGCCGGACTTTCCTCCGAGCAGCTCGGTGTACTGGGCGGCCAACTTGGAATTCGCCATTTTAAGAAGCGGGCGATCGTCTACAGTGCGAAGCAAGCGGGCGATACCATCTACATCATGCTCTCGGGCGTCGCCCGGATGACCTCCATCAACCGCAGAAACGAGCGCGTCCTGCTCGAGGTCCTCGGCCCCGGCGACGTAGTGTGTATTCCCACGCTGCTGCCCGACCTGCGTCACAGTCTGGAATGTGAGGCCTTCACCGAGTGCCAGATAGGCGTGCTCAGCGCCCAGGCGCTGGTCGAAACCGCCGGTCTGGAGTACCACCGGTTCCTGCTCGCGCTGAGGCTCACGATGGGCCGCTGGTGGGCGTTGCTGGTGCGTCAATCCCATTTCGTGAATCAGACGCTCGAGGAGCGAATCGCGGTGGCGCTGCTCGACCTTGCCAACAAGTTTGGCCTGCCGGATGCGCGCGGCACGATCATCAACATTCGCTTCGGCCATCGCAGCATCGCGGAGCTGGTGAGCGGATCGCGTCCCAAGGTCAGCGTATGTCTCAAGCGGTTCGCGACCGAGGGGATGCTGATCCAGGAACGGCGGCGGATCATCGTGGTGCCGGAGAAGCTGGCCGAGGTCCTCAGCCGAAGTTTCGAGGACTAAGCGCACTTGCGTCTTTTCCTGACCTCTCGGTAAGCCATTCGTCTGCTTAAGCTAAACGCTTATAATGCTCCGTCTCGGACTGGTGCCGGGCTTATAGGTCGTTTGACACCTGAACGGGTTAGACCGTATACTCGACCTTGTAGGTCCACTAATTTGACAGCCGCATTGTGCGGTGCTATTTGAGAGGCGGGTGAGCGCGCTCGAGAGGGTTCGGAATCGATGGTCAAGCTGCCGATATACATGGATAATCACGCGACGACGCCGGTCGATCCGCGGGTGCTCGAGGCGATGCTGCCGTACTTCACGCAAAAGTTCGGCAACGCCGCCAGCCGTAACCATAGCTTCGGGTGGGAGGCTGAGGAGGCGGTCGACAAGGCGCGCCATCAGATCGCCGCGCTGGTCAACGCCAAGTCCAAGGAGATCATCTTCACCAGCGGCGCGACCGAGTCCGACAACGAGGCGATCAAGGGGGTTGTCGAGTTCTACAAGGACAAGGGCAACCACGTCATCACCTGCGTCACCGAGCACAAGGCGGTGCTCGACAGTTGCCGGGCGCTGGAGCGCGCGGGCAAGGCGACCGTGACCTACCTTACGGTGGACAAGTACGGGATGGTCGATCCCGACGCGGTGCGCAAGGCGATCACCGACAAGACCGTGCTGATCTCGATCATGTACGCCAACAACGAGGTCGGGACGATCCATCCGATTCGCGAGATCGGGCGCATCGCCAAGGAACGCGGCATCATCTTCCACTGCGACGCGGTGCAGGCGGTGGGCAAGATTCCGGTCGACGTCGAGCGCGATGGAATCGACCTGATGGCGATGTCGGGACACAAGCTTTACGGGCCCAAGGGCGTGGGCGCGCTGTATGTGCGAGCCAAGGGGCCGCGCGTGCGCCTGACGCCGATTATCGACGGCGGCGGCCACGAGCGCGGGATGCGCTCGGGCACGCTCAACGTGCCGGGAATCGTGGGCTTCGGCGCGGCGTGCGAAATTGCGGGCCAGGAGATGCAGAGCGAGGGCGCGCGGATGCGGTCGCTCCGCGACAAGTTGCAGGCGGGGCTGTTCGAGCGCCTCGATGAGGTCTATCTCAACGGCCATCCGACCGAGCGCCTGCCCGGCAATCTCAACGTCAGCTTCGCCTACGTCGAGGGCGAGTCGCTGCTGATGGGCGTCAACGACGTGGCGGTGAGCTCAGGCTCGGCTTGCACCTCGGCCACGCTGGAGCCGTCGTACGTGATTCGCGCGCTCGGCACCAACGAGGAATTGGCGCATAGCTCGATCCGTTTCGGAGTGGGGCGCTTCAATACCGAGGAAGAGGTCGACTTCGTGACCGAGCGAGTGTCGCGCGAGGTTAAGCGGCTGCGCGAGATGTCGCCGCTGTACGAGATGGCGCGCGAGGGAATCGATCTTAAATCCGTCAACTGGCGGGCGTAACCAGGGGCTCAACGACCGGAGGCGTCATGGCTTATTCTGACAAGGTTCTCGAGCACTATAACAATCCGCGCAACGTCGGCAGCTTCGCCAAGGACGATCCCGGTGTCGGCACCGGCGTGGTCGGCGCGCCCGAGTGCGGCGACGTGATGAAACTTCAGCTCCGGATAAGCGACAACGGCGTAATCGAGGACGCGCGCTTCAAGACCTTCGGCTGCGGCAGCGCGATCGCGTCGTCCAGCTATGTCACCGAGCTGGTCAAGGGCAAGCATATCGACGAAGCGATGACGATCAAGAACACCGTGATCGTGAAGGAATTGAATCTTCCGCCGGTGAAAATTCACTGCTCGGTGCTGGCCGAGGATGCTATAAAGGCGGCGATCACCGACTGGCGCAGCCGCAAGGGCGCAACCGCGGCGGGCGAGGCCAACGGAAACGGCGCAGCGGAGCACGAGTCCGTCCAGGGCAAATCCTCGCGCGGCTGAGCGCGGCGAGGCTGAGCGGCAGGGCTGGGCGGCAGGGCTGAGCGGAACGATCGGACGATAGGGCGCGGTAGATAAGTCGGTAAGCAAAATGATTTCGCTGTCTGAAAATGCGGTCTCCAAGATCAAGCAGCTCTCATCCGAGAAGCCCGGCCAGGGCCTGCGGGTGAAGGTGGTCGGCGGGGGATGCTCGGGCTTGCAGTATCGGATGGAGCTCGACGAGGCCAAGGAGCGCGACAAGATTTTCGAGCGCGACGGCGCACAACTGATCGTCGATAAGAAGAGTTTCCTCTACCTCAACGGCTCGGAACTCGACTACTCCGAGGAATTGATGGCCTCGGGCTTCAAGGTGGTCAACCCCAACGCCAAGCGGACGTGCGGATGTGGAGAGTCGTTCGTCGTATGACGACGCGGGGATCAAGGCGTAGCGATGGTGCAATGCCCCTCATGCGCGCGGCAAAGCGCGCCGCGTTTGACCTGCCCCGCCTGCGGGGCGCCGCTCGGCGTTGAGCTCGATCTCTTCGCCGCGCTCGGTCTGCCGCGCAAGCTCGCCCTCGATCCGCGTGAACTCGAACGCATCTATCATGAGGCCGGCCGCCGGATTCATCCTGACCGCTTTGCCGCGGCGACTCCCGCGGTGATGCAGGCGAGCCTCAAGAGCACGGCGCTTCTGACCCGCAGCTATCGCACCTTGCGCGACCCGGTAAGCCGGGGGCGTTACTGGCTGGAGCTGATGGACGAGAAGCTCGCCGAGAACAACCAGCGGGTGCCGCCCGAGCTGGCGGAGCTGGTATTCGAGGTTCAGGACCAGCTCGGGGAGCTGCGGGAGACGCACAACGGCAGCGCTCACGCGCTGGGCGCCGCGATGCAGGAGCGGCGCGCGGAGCTCGAGCGATTGGCAACCATGGCGCACGAGGAGCTGGAGCGCAATTTCGCGCGCTGGGACGGTGGCGCGGGGGAGCGTCAGGAACTGGTCAACGAATTGAAGTCCGCACTTTCCAAAATCGCCTATTTGCGGACGCTCACCCGCGACGTCGACCGCGCGCTCGAGAGCGCCGCGGCCGAGATAAAGATCAATTGAGGAAATAGCTCAAACCGCGTCCCGGACCGCGCGTGCGGCCGCCGGCGCAGCATTACCCATGTCTCGTATATTCGGCATCGATCTCGGAACCACCAACAGCCTGATCGCGGTTATGGAGGGCGCGCGTCCGCGAATCGTCGCCGACTCCGCCACCGGCGATCCGTTGCTGCCTTCGGTCGTCGCGCTAGCGCCTCAGGGCGAGGTCTTCGTGGGCGAACGGGCGATCGCGATGGAGCCGCATCTTACGGTTGAACGCGACGGCCGCATCCACGCCGCCGGTTTCGAGGGCGGCGAGGCGGGCGCCGTGGTGCGCTCGGTCAAGCGCTACATGGGGCTTGGCGGCGACGAGGTTGCCGCCGGCGACCGCCATCGCTACAGCTTCGCCGACTTCACGGGACCGGTGGTGCGTTTCGCGATCGGCAAGCGCACGTTCACGCCGGCGCAGATTTCCGCCGAGATTCTGCGCGCGCTCAAGGCCCGCGCCGAAGCCGCGCTCGGCGAGAAGGTCGAGCGCGTGGTGGTCACGGTCCCCGCCTACTTCAACGATGGGCAGCGCCAGGCCACCAAGGACGCGGGGCGGCTCGCCGGGCTCGACGTGGTGCGCCTGGTTAACGAGCCAACCGCCGCCTCGCTCGCCTACGGGCTGCATCAGATGGCCGAGGGGCGGGTCGCAGTCTACGACCTTGGCGGCGGCACGTTCGATATTTCGATCCTCAATATCAAGGGCGGAATTTTCGAAGTGCTGGCGACCAACGGCGACACGCATCTGGGCGGTGATGACTTCGACCGCTTGCTGGTCGATCTGTTGCTTGCGGATCTTCCGCCGGAGCAGCGATTCGATCGCCACGTTTGGAACAGCGCGCGGCTCGCCGCCGAGGCGGCCAAGAAGCATCTGAGCGATCACGACGAAGCCGAGATGCGGCTCGCGCTACCCGACCGCGAGGTGCGCAAAACTATCAGTCGAGCCGAGTTCGAGCGGATGGCCGGCGCGCTGGTCGGCCGCTCGCTGGAGCGATGCCGGATGGCGCTCGCCGACGCCAAGCTCGAGGCCGCCGAGGTTGACGCGGTGGTGCTGGTGGGCGGCTCGACGCGGATCCCGCTGGTGCGCCGGCGGGTGGCGGAACTGTTTGGGCGTGAGCCGCTTTGCTCGCTCGATCCGGACCATGTGGTGGCGCTGGGCGCAGCGGTGCAGGCGGGCGTCCTGATGGGCTCGCAGGGCGACATGCTGCTGCTGGACGTCGTGCCCCTCTCGCTGGGAATCGAAACGATGGGCGGGGTGATGGAACGTCTCATCCATCGCAACACCACCATCCCGACCAGCGTGGCCGAGGGCTTCACGACCGCGGTGGACAATCAGACCCACGTCGATATCCACGTGGTCCAGGGCGAGCGCGAGCTGGCTGCGGATTGCCGCTCGCTGGCGCGCTTCAAGCTGGGGCCGATCGAATCGCAACCGGCCGGTCTGCCGCGTATCGAGGTCACCTTCCTAATCGACGCCAACGGGATACTCAACGTCACGGCGCGTGATCAGCGCACTGGGCGGGAGCATTCGGTCGACATCAAGCCGAGTTATGGGCTGACCGACGAAGAAATTGAACGGATGCTTGAAGAATCGATAGATCTCGGCGAGCAGGATCTCGAGCAGCGGATGCTGATTGTGGCGCGCAACGATGCTGCTCAACTGTTAGGCGCATTGACTAAGCAGCTTGAAGAGTACGGGTTTCTGATTGAAGGGGATGAGCGGGCGGAAGTGGAAAAATGCGCGTCGAAGCTGGAAGCTGCTAGAAATGGCATAGATCGTGCTTACCTTTCAACCTTGGTCGAGGAGCTAAATCAGCTCACGACGCCATTTGCCGAGAGAATCATGGACTATGCGATAGGCCGGGCGCTCGAAAAGAAGTCAATCGAAGAGCTGTCGTAGGCATCGAGTGCCATAATTGACAGGCACTTGCAGCATTTTTCAGCCGGTTATCAACCGGCTTTCAGTGAGGAGAAAGGGCAAATGGGTTTGAAATGGGACCAGGCGCAGGAGATAGCCGAAGTACTGACGGAAAACCATCCTGGCATTAACCCACTTCAGGTGCGATTTACCGATTTGCGACAGTGGGTGGCAGATTTGGATGAATTTGACGACGATTTGGCCGGATCCAGCGAATCCAAGCTGGAGGCGATCCAGATGGCCTGGAATGAAATCTACGAAGAAAACAACGAAGACGAATGACTGCCGCAACACGTGAGTGCTGAAACGACGAGGATTCTGAAACGAATCCGAAACGAATCCGAAACGAATGTGATGAATAGGACGTCCTATGATGGCGTCCATCAAAGGAGGTCGGTGGGGTGGGAGCACAAGATCTGGTGAGGCAGCAGCAAGGAGCGAAGATGCAAGAGAAGGAAACATTGGACGAAAAACTGCCGGGGTTGTTTGAACCTGACACGCTTTTGCCGATCCAATACTTTGAGGCGATGCGCCGCAAGCATCTGCTTGAGGGTGAAAAGCGCCTGGTTCTGAGCGTTCTCGAGGATGCGGTCGAGTGCTTCATGAAGTGCATCGACTCGTCCACCAACAAGGGTCAACGCCTGTTCCGCGACGCGGAGGAGTGGATCACCCTCGAAGACAAGAAGTGGGTCTTTTCCTTCGACAATGTCTGCGAGATGTTGGATGTCAATCCCGAGTATCTGCGCCGCGGATTGCGCGACTGGAAGGTGCGCAAACTGGAGGCGATCGAACGGGCGCGTAGCGCGCGAATCGAGCAAGAGGCGTTGGCTGCCGCACAGCCGGTCGCAGAGGAGCCGGCCATCCCCCTGGTCAAGGAAGAGGTCGCCAAGCCTGTGGTCGCGAAACCGCTGATCGCCAAGCCGGCGGTCGTCAAGCCGAGTCTCGGTGCGAATCACGCACTGCATCGCAAGGGCGCCCCGGCGGATCGGCGGGCCAAGCTGCGCAAGGCGCGAGCCTGACGCCGGGGAGAACTTTATTTCGGTGCGCAGCTTACCTTGGCGAGCAGCCTCTTCGCTCGCGAGTCTGACTTTCGGAATCTGACGGTCGGATTAAGAGAGCCAATTCGAACGGGCCTTGGCGCCCGTTCCTTTGGCGCTCTCGTTCTCCACGAGCGCGTCGCATAGTCACGGACACGAGGGCGGGTCTTCGTCTTTGAGGCCGTCCACGAGAACTCGCCGCTCCCACGGCGGAAGCTCCGTGGCCGCATTATATTGGCGCTGCCGCTGCCGCTTCGGTATCGCCCGCCGAAAGGTGGAAACCTGGGCTCGCCCGATACGTAGTTGAGGCAGAGGTTCTTCCCATGAACGTCTGCTCCGCCCGAAAATTCCTCTCGCGCCGGAACATCCTTTCTGGCCTGGCTGGACTGGCCTTGATGGCGACCTCGATGTCCGCCGCCGCTGGTGAGCCTTACTATCCGCCGAACGACATTGCGGCCTATCAGTCGGCGCAGTACGGTCAGCCGATGTCTGCGCCTCCGCAGTATCCCGCACCGTCCGGTTCCTATGCGCGGCGCAATCAATTGGTGGCGCAACTCAACTATGCCGAGGGCCAGTACAATCAGGCGCGCCAGGCGGGCAACCGGCAAGCCGCGAAGTACTGGAGGAAGGATATCAAGCATCTGCGACGCGAGCTTTCCGGAGAAGGGCACGGACCAGGCCCCGGCTACGGAGCGCCGGCCTACCTGCCGCCTCAGCAACCGCTCTACACGCGGCCGGCTTCGGCCTACGCGCAGCCGATGCAGGAATATGGACCGCCTTCGGGTCCGGCGTACGCTCAGCCATATGCGCCCACAACGCCGCCCTATGGGTACGCAAGCGCTCCGCCGGCTGGCTATCCATCAGCCGGCTATCCATCAGCGGGCTATCCATCAGCCGGCTATGCCGGCGCAGCGGCCGCTTCTCCATACGGCGTTCCCGCGGCGAGCGGCTCGACGAGCGGTTTGAGCTCGCTGCTCGGTCCGTTGCTTGGCGCGGGGTCAGCGCCGTCGGCGGCAGGCTATCCAAACTCAGCAGCCGGCTCTCCGAACGGTGCTCCTGCGGCGACGGGCTCGATGGGAGCTATCATGAACTCGTTGATGGGCTCGATGCGTGGGTCGATGCCCTGACGATACGCGCCTGAGTTAGGCGAATCGCAAACGGCGCACGCCGCACGCTCTCCGATGAGAGAGAAGCCGCGCGCGCCTATTTATTTCCGTACGAAGCGCACAATTGGCGCGCAGTTCCGCGTGGTGGGGCACTTCCGTGCGGACCTTGGCGCGTTATAGGCCCAAATTTCCACACATTGCGAGTTGCAGTGTGGAAATTTGCGCTCTGACAATCGTTGTGAAAAAATTTGGGCTTCGAGCGGCTGACTCTTTGCGCAGACGTTGGTCAAGGAGCGTTCGGCGACAACGATGAACGCGCGCCTGGGTTTAATCGTTTCACTGGCGGCGATTGCGTGGACGGCCGCGACGGCGGCCCCGGCGGCCTCAGCGCCGGCGCCCGTCCCGGTCAACGTACTCACCTTCCACAACGATAATCTTCGTAGCGGCCATAACCTGCACGAGACCTTCCTGAAACCGTCCAACGTCAAGTCGAAGACCTTCGGTAAGCTTTTTTCCTATCCGGTCGACGGCTACCTCTACGCCGAGCCGCTCTACGTCTCGCGGCCCGCGATACTTGGTCTGGCGACGCATAACATGATCTTCGTCGCGACCGAGCACGACAGTGTCTATGCCTTCGATGCCGACGGGCTCGCAACCACTCCACTGTGGCAGAAGAGCTTCATCGATCCGGCCAACGGAATCACCACGGTTGACTCGCTGAACGACGTCCAATGTAACAACCTGGTGCCCGAAATCGGCATCACCGGGACGCCGGTCATCAGCCTCGACAACCAGGCGCTGTACGTGGTCTCCGAGGCCAAGGATCAGAACACCGACACCTATCTGGTGGAGTTGCACGCGCTCGACCTCGCGACCGGCGCCGAGAAGTTCGGCGGCCCGGTCCCGATCAGCGCGACCGTCAGCGGCAACGGCGCCGGCAACGACGGTAACGGCCATGTGTCGTTCGTCCCCATGCTCGCAAATCAGCGTCCTGCGTTGCTGCTCGCAAACGGCATGGTCTACATCGGCTTCGCCTCGAACTGCGACCGGGGGAAGTATCATGGATGGCTGCTGGCCTACGACGCGCTCACGCTGGAGCAGACGGCGGCTTTCAACACCACGCCCAACGGCAGCGAGGGCGGGATCTGGCAGAGCGGCAACGGCCCTTCGGCGAGCCAGTACGGCAACGTCTTCGTCGGGATCGGCAACGGCACCTTCAACGGCAATAAACCAAATCCGACCGACTACGGCGAAAGCTTCGTGAAGCTCGATCCTCTGCTGCGCGTGATGGATTACTTCGCGCCGTCGGCCCAGGCTCAGCTCAGCGCCGGGGACGACGACGCCGGCATCACCGGCGCCGTCCTGTTACCCGACCAGCCGTTGGGGCCGGCGAACCTGGAGCTGATGGGCGGAATCAAGTCGGGCAGGTTCTATCTGCTCAATCGCGGATCGATGGGGCGGTTCTGCAAGATCTGCAACGACTCGCAGGCGATCGGCTACTTCGATACCGGCTTCCCATTGTTCGACGCGCCGGCTTACGCCTCGGGGCTGGTCTATATTGGCGAGGTCGGCGCCCGGCTCAAGGCTTGGCAGATCATCAACGGACGAATGCCGGCGGCCGTGGTCGCGCGCAGTCCAAACGCCTTCGGCTATCCGGGCACCAGCCCTGCGATCTCCAGCGACCACGGGCTACACGGGATCGTCTGGGCGCTCGATGTGAGCGGCTACGCCACCAGCGCGCCGGCGGTGCTGCATGCCTATTGGGCATTCAATCTGACGGAAACCTACCACAGCACCAAAGCGCCGGGCGCGCGCGACACCGCGGGGCCAGCGGTCAAGTTCACCGTTCCCACGGTGGCTAACGGCAAGGTCTATGTCGGGACGCAGACCGAACTCGACGTCTTCGGGCTCTTGCCGGCGCATCCCTAGCCGTTCGCCGCCTCGCGCAAGCCGACTCCGCAGGCTTGGGTTCGTTCCTGCCACTGTGGCATAGATCGGCGAGCCACAAAGAGGTTCGACTATCATGACCATCACGTCGAAGACCGTAAGTGTCACCGCCGCCGACGGCGGCGTCTTCAACGCCTACCTGGCGCTACCCGAGGGCGGCAGCGGGCCGGGCCTGGTGTTGCTCCAGGAAATTTTCGGGGTGAACCGCTACATCCGCGATATCGCCGACCGCTATGCCGAAGAGGGCTACGTCACGATCGCGCCCGACCTTTATTGGCGGATTCAGCCGGGCATCGAGCTGGGCTACTCAGAGGCCGAAATCAAGACGGCTTTCGATCTTCGCGGCCGCTTCGATCCGGACCAGGCGATCAAAGACGTCGGCGATACGCTGCGCGCGCTGCGCGCGATGCCCGAGTGCAAGGGCAAGGTCGGCGCGCTCGGCTTTTGCCTGGGCGGGATGCTCGCGTACCTGACGGCCGCGCGATGCAACATCGACGTGGCGGTATCTTACTACGGCGTTGGGATCGAGACGCGGCTCAACGAGACGGGCGCGGTGCGCTGTCCGATGGTGCTGCACTTTGGAGAGTCGGACGAACGAGTGCCGGCCGGCGCGCGTGACGCGATCACCGCGGCCTTCAAAGGGCGTGACGACGCCGAGATTTACCTGTATGCGGGGGCGGGGCACGGCTTCAACAATCCGATGCGCCCGAGCTACGATCGCTTCGCCGCTTCGCTCGCGCACTCGCGCACGATCGGGACGTTGCGTCAGGCTATCGGACCGCGCTTCGACCTGAGCGCGCTCTGGGAGCGGCACGCCGATCTCGAATTCAAATATCACGACGCCGCGGGCACGATGGCTACGATGGTCGATCGGCCTTACGTCAATCACGTGCCGACCATGACCGGCGGCCTCGGGCAACAGGAGCTCTACCGCTTTTACAAAAATCACTTCATCCCCAAGCTGCCTGGAGACCTCAAGTTCGTTCCGGTCTCGCGCACGGTCGGGTCCGACCGCGTGGTCGACGAATTCCTGCTCTGCTTCACCCACGACGTCGAGATCGACTTCCTCCTCCCCGGCATTGCGCCCACCGGCAAGTACGTCGAGATTCCGACCGTGGCGATAGTGCAGTTTCGCGGCGGCAGGCTTGTGCACGAACATATTCACTGGGACCAGGCGACCGCGCTGGTCCAGCTCGGCCTGCTCGATCCGAAAGACCTGCCCACGGCCGGCCGCGAGACCGCGGAGAAGCTCGTCGACGAGACGCGGCCCTCGAACACGCTGATGAAACGATGGAAGGAGAGCGAGCCTAAGGGTTGACGCGGGCGCTTTTCCATTCGACGGTTTCGGGCATGAAGAGCCACAAGATCGCGAAAGCCGTCGCGGCTACGGCAGCCAGAAACAGGAATCCGGCTCGATCACTGAAGTGGTGCACGATCGCTCCCGCGATCGTCTGACTGAGAGCCGCGCCGATTCCCACGGCGGTGGCGATTGCGCCCAGCGTAAGGTTGACAGGCCGCGCGGCGCCCGCGTCTAGTTGGCGGCTTGATGCACCGGCTGCACGGTTTCGCCGTCGTGAGCGGACTGTCCGACGTTCAGCGCCACCAGCGCGCCGGCGTCGATGCCGGTGGCGACTTCGACCGCGACGCCGTTGTCATAGCCGAGCTTCACCTGGGTCAGATGGAGCACGTTGTCTTTCACGACCGGCACGAACACCTTGCCGTCGCGGAAGATCAGCGCTTCATCGGGGACCAGCGGAGCGCCGGCCGGAATCGACACGACGAACTCCGCGGAGCCGTACATTCCCGGAAAGAGCGCCTCGTCGGTGTTGGGCAAGTCGACTTCGACCAGCATCGTGCGCGAATCCGGCGAGAGCGCCTCGGGATGGCGGGTGATGGTGCCGGTGAACTTGCGCTCGGGAAATTCGTTGACCGAAATCGCGGCGCGGTCGCCGTTGCGGATGAAGAGCGCGATGTTCTGCGGCACGTAGGTGTATACGCGCAGCGGTTTCATCCGCGCCACGCGCAAGATCGCGTCGGCCAGGCTGGTCGAGTTGGTCGCCTCGGGAATCAGATGGCCGGGATCGACGTCGCGCTCGGTCACGATACCGTCGAAAGGTGCGGTCACGCGCTCATACGCCTGCAGTGCGATCGACTGCGCGAGGACCGCCTTCGCCTGCAACATCGCGGAGCGCGATTCGTCGGCGGTCTGTTGCGGAATCACGTCCTGGCTGACCAGCAACCGGTTGCGGTCGTCGGTGAGCTTCGCGATCACATAGGCGGCCCGCGCGTTGTGGACCTGCTGGTCGGTCTCCGGCGACTCGATGATCGCGAGCAGTTCGCCGGCGTGAATGCGATCGCCCTTATCGACCCGGAGCGATTTAATGTAGCCGGGAACCTTGGCGTAGATTTCGGTTTCATCCAGGCCGCGCGTGGTCGCGGGTAGCGTTACGTCGCGCGTGGCGGGCGTGCGGCCAACCTGCGCGACCAGCACGTGCGGCCCGGCCGCGGCCTGCTGCGCCAGATCGCTGGTCTGGCGGCCGATCCACAGTCCGCGTGCCAGCACCAGCCCGGCGGTGGCGATCACGATGATCGCGATCGCGACGATCCATCCGGCTACGAAGAGCTTTCCGGACGGTTTGGCCGTGTACTGCCTGGGGTCGTCTTCCATCTGCGAAATATCGCTCACGCGCCGGGCCGCGTGAGCTCTTCAATCTCCGCGTCTCGTTGATGTTTGCCGATCATGTTGCGGCTGAATATCGAATAGACCGCCGGCACCACGAAGAGGGTGGATACCGTCGCCAGGAAAAGCCCCCCGATCACCGCGCGTCCCAGCGGAGCGTTCTGCTCGGAGCCCGAACCGAGACTCAGCGCCATCGGCAGCATACCCAGGATCATCGCGAGCGCGGTCATGATGATCGGGCGGAAGCGGATGCGCCCGGCCTCGATCGCCGCGGCGACCGGGCTGTAGCCGTCCTCGCGCAGTTCGTTGGCGAAGGTGATGAGCAGGTTGCTGTTGGCCACACCCACGCCGACCGCCATAATCGCCCCCATCATCGACTCGACGTTGATCGTGGTGCCCGTCAGCACCAGCATCCAGATCACGCCCGCGAGCGCGCCCGGCACCGCCATCATGATGATGAACGGCTCGAGCCACGACTGGAAGTTCGCGACCATCAGCAAATAGACGAGGATGATCGCGAGCACCAGGCCTTCGCCGAGGGTGACGAACGAAGCGCTCATCGCCTGGCTCTGGCCGCGAATCACCACCTGGGTGCCCGCGGGAAGCTTGCCCAGATGGCCGATTTCCCTTTGCACCGCGGAAGTGACCGCGCCGAGGTCGCGTCCCGATACGGCGCAATCCACGTCCACCACGCGCTGCACGGTATAGTGCGCGACTACCGCCGGATCCCAGGTGTGGCTGACGGTCGCGAGGTTGCCGAGCAACTGCGGCTGCGAGGGGGTTGCGGCCGCGCTCGTGGTCATCGATTCAGCGGTCGTGTTGCTCGACGAAGTTGCGGTCGTGCTGAGCGGGATATTCTGGAGCGCCCCGATCGAGTCGAACAGATGCTGGCGCGCCTGCTCGATGACGAAGTAGTTGACCCCGGATACCGGATCGAGCCAGAAGTTCGGCTGCAGGAGCTGCGCGCCGGAGAGCGAGGAGAGCACGCTGGAGGTGACCTCCTGCTGGGTGATGCCGAACTGGAGCGCCTTGGTGCGATCGACCTCGACCTTGAGGCTGGGGTAGTCGAGCGGCTCGGCGATGCGCATGTCCACGATCCCCGGAATCCGCGCCATCCGCTCCTTGAGGCGCAACGCGATATCGTAATCGCTCTGGAGACTGTTGCCGTTTATCTGCGCGTCGATCGCGGCGGGCAGACCGAAGTTCAGGACCTGGCTGACGATGTCGGCGGCCTGGAAATAGGTGGTCACCTCCGGATACTTGGCCGCCAGCGCGGCGCGAATTCGCTGTTCGTACATCGCGGTCGGCTGATGGCTGGGCTTGAGCTGGATGAGCACGTCGGCGTCCTGCGGGCCAATAGTGTCGGTCTGATAGAAGGCCAGGTCGTAGTAGATAGGCAGCCCGATATTATCGCTGATGCTCTCGAGTTCGGCGCTCGGAACGATCGTGCGAATGGTCCGGTCGACTTGATCGACCAGGTATTCGGTGTGCTCGATACGGCTGCCGGTGGGGGCGCGCACATGCAGCCGCATCATGCCCGCATCGACGACCGGAAAGAAATCCTCGCCGACGATCGGCAACAGGCCGAGCGAAAGCAGGATCAGTATCGCGACGCAGACCAGCGCCAGGCCGCGCCGCCCGATGAAAGTCGCCAGCGCAACCCGGTAGCGCTCCTTCAGGCGCTCGAACGAGCGATCGAACCCGCGCACGACTTTGGCCCATCGGCCATGCCCGAGATGCTCCTCGTGATCGTCGGGGAGCAGGTAACGAGCCATCGAGGGCACCAGGGTCCGCGACAACAGGTACGACGTCAGCATCGCGAAAACCACCGCCAGCGCGAGCGGAGTGAACAGAAACTTCGCCACGCCGGTCAGCAGCACGACCGGAAAAAACACGATGCAGATCGAGAGCGTGCCGACGAAGGTCGGCGTCGCGATCTGCGAGGCGCCGTCGAGAATCGCCACCAGCAGCGGCTTGTGCATCGCGTGGTTGCGATGGATATTTTCGATCTCCACCGTGGCGTCATCGACCAGCATCCCGACCGCGAGCGCGATGCCGCCCAGCGTCATCGTGTTGATCGTCTGACCGGTCAGCTTGAGCGCGACGATCGCGGTCAGAATCGACAGCGGTATCGAGGTGATGACGATCAGCATGCTGCGCGGCGAGCCGAGAAACAGCAGGACCATCAGCGCGACCAGCGCGGCGGCGATAGCTGCCTCCTGCACGACGTCCCACAAGGCGGCGCGCACGAACTTCGATTGATCGAAGCTGAGCGAGATATTCAGCCCCTTGGGCGCGGTGGCGCGGATGAGCGGGATTTTGGCCTTGACCGCGTCGACCACGGTCAGCGTCGAGGCGTCGGCGTGCTTGATGACCATCAAGTAAGTCGCCTGCTGGCCATCGACGCGCACCACGTTGGTTTGCGGCTGATGGGTGTCGGTCACCGGCGCGATATCGCCCAGGAAGATCGGGGAGCCATTGACGTACTTGATCGGCAAGCGGTCGAAATCCTTGACCCTGGGGACGCTCATGTTGAGATCGACGTTGTACTCGTAGTTGCCGATCTTTTCGGTGCCCGACGGGATCACCACGTTGGTCGCGCCGAGTGCGTTGCCGAGGTCGTACGCGGACATCCCGTTGGCGTAGAGCGCGGTCGGATCGAGATTCACCATCACCGCGCGCTGCACGCCGCCCAGCGGCGCGGGCGAGGAGAAGCCGGGAATGGTGAAGAGCTGAATCCGGATGAAGTTGAGTCCGTAGTCGAACAGCCGGCTGGTCGAGAGCGTGTCGCTGTAGATGTTCAACTGCGCGACCGCAACGTTGCTTGCGTTGTAGGAAATGATTCCCGGCGGTTCGGTGCCGCGCGGCAGGTTGGACAGGATACTCTCGGAGACCGAGTCGATCTGCGCGATCGCCGCGCCGAGATCGCTGCCGGGCTGGAAATAGACCTTGAGAATCCCCAGCCCGTTGATCGATTCCGACTCGATGTGTTCGATGCCGTTGACGGTGGTCGAATAAGCGCGCTCGCTGATAAACACCATCCGCCGCTCGACGTCGAAGGCCGACAAGCCCGGGTAACTCCAGACCACCATCACGACCGGCAGATTGATGGCGGGAAAAATGTCGACGTTCATCAACTCGAACGACAGCGTGCCGAGCACGAGCATCAGAAGCGCCATCACCGCTACCGAAAGAGGTCGGCGTAGGGCAAGACGAACAATCCACATAGCGGCAAAAGGTGAGTACGAACGATCCCGTCGGACGGTTTCAAGGCAACGCCCCAGGTGGGCGTTTCCAGCTTAACGTCGCTAATAAGAATAAGGGACAGCGTGGCAGGCTGGCAAGTGCTCCTTGCTCCGCGGCGCACGCCAGCGGCCGATTCTTGTGCAAGGCGCCGATGCTTTTTCAACCCGGCGATGGCGTTGTGGCGCTCCGGCCCGCTACAATTAAGACTCCCGCCGCGAGGGCTTGGTTGCTCCGGGGGCCGGAAAGTGTCAAAAAAGATGGTTCGGGCGGGGTCGTAGTTCAGCCCGGTTAGAACGCCGGCCTGTCACGTCGGAAGTCGTGGGTTCAAATCC